>Ga0209284_10000068_pt1 | contig 141315 bp, 132 predicted proteins | sample FRY03_FD_187211 | JGI IMG/M metagenome (GOLD analysis project Ga0209284, IMG submission 187211) | Freshwater microbial communities from Lake Fryxell liftoff mats and glacier meltwater in Antarctica - FRY-03 (SPAdes) (version 2) | ecosystem: Environmental > Aquatic > Freshwater > Ice > Glacier...
ATCTGCGGGAAAGACCGGTCGCCTGGGTGCAAGGGAAATATCGGAATGTTTCCTATGTCTTGAGAGATGGGTTTCCTATGTCCTGAAAGAGAACACCACATCCGGCACCCATTGAATCACCTAGCCCATGCGGGGGCAACGCCCTCGATGGCATCGCCCACGCGGTGCACGCGAAGGTCATTAGTCGAGCCAGGAACCCCCGGAGGGGAACCCGAGATGACCACAACTTTGTCCCCCTTTTGAGCCAGTCCTCTTGACAGCAAAACCTCGTCAACCTGGGTATACATCTCATCGGTGTGTGTGACCTTCTCCACTGCAAAGGATTCAATTCCCCAGGTGAGAGCCATCCGGCGCCTGACGTCCTCCGAGGGTGTGAAGGCCAACATCGGAATCTGGGAGCGCAAACGCGACATACGCCTGGCTGAGTCGCCAGACTCGGTAAAGACACACAGGTACTTTGCTTGGACGAATTCGGCCACCTCAGCCGCTGCCAGGGTTATTGCGCCGGCCTGGGTGCGAGGCTTCGTGCCAAGCGGCGGGATGCGGCTCAGGCCATGTTCTTCGGAGGACTGAAGGATGCGTGCCATGGTGGCAACCGTGATTGCCGGATATTTACCCACGCTTGTCTCGCCACTCAACATGACGGCGTCAGCACCATCCAGGACAGCGTTGGCAACATCAGAGGTCTCGGCGCGAGTAGGAACAGGTGCTTCAATCATTGATTCGAGCATCTGCGTGGCAACAATGACGGGTTTTGCCATCTTGCGACACAGCTCGATAGCACGCTTTTGAATGACCGGAACGGTCTCAGGAGGCAGTTCAACACCCAAGTCACCGCGTGCCACCATTATGCCATCGAATGCGTCGATGATTTCCTCGAGGGCCTCCACTGCTTCGGGCTTCTCAATCTTCGCGATGATGGGCGCACTAATGCCCTCTTCACGCATGATTTCTCTCACGCGATCAGCATCTGCCGCGTTTCGAACGAAGCTCAAAGCGATGTAGTCACAGCCGAGCTTCAAACCCCAACGGAGGTCTGCCTCGTCCTTTTCGGAGAGCGCAGGGGCCGAAACATTCACTCCGGGAAGGTTAATTCCCTTGTTGTTGGAGACAAAACCACCGACGATGACCTTGGTGACGACCTTTTCTGAGTCAGACGACATGGCTTCCAGACGTACTTTGCCATCGTCAATCAAGAGAGTGTCGCCCACCTTGACATCGCCGGGGAGACCCTTATAGGTCGTTCCCACGATCTCCTTGGTTCCCTCAACGTCAGCAACCGTAATGGTGAAGATGTCACCGGGGTGCAACTCGTGGGGACCGTCTTTAAACTTCTCCAAACGAATTTTGGGACCTTGTAGGTCGATCAAAATTCCGATCGGGAGGGCTAAATCCTTGGCGGCCTTCAGCACCGCCGCGTGAATCTCCTCGTGCACCGCATAGCTGCCGTGGCTGAGATTCATTCTGATGATGTTCACACCCGCCTCCAACAGGGCATAAATGCTCTCATAGCTGGATGTTGCGGGGCCTAGTGTGGCGACAATTTTGGCGCGTCTCATACGATCCTTAAGCGGATAGTGGTTGGTCAAAAGCGCTAACGGGCGCTGGTAATAGCGTAGTCCCTTCCAAATACCTATCGACCTCGGCAGCGACGGCTCGACCCTCTGCAATCGCCCACACAATCAACGAAGCACCACGACCGGCATCTCCCGCCACAAAAACGCCGGGATGAGTCGTGTGATAGTTGCGCTCCCTGGCAAGGTTCCCTTTGGAATCAACACCGAGCTCGAGTTGTTCGGACAACCTGTGGTGCTCGGCGCCTTTGTAGCCCAGTGCCAAGAGGACTAAATCAGCCGGAATCTCTTTCTCTGTTCCAGGCTTTGGGAACCGTCCACCGTCTCTATATTCTGTTTCACACACCACAACGGCTCGTACCTCTCCGGCCTCGTTTCCTAGGAACCCCACGGTGGAAGCGAGAAATTCCCTGGCTCCACCTTCTTCGTGTGCACTTTGGACTTCGAATAACACAGGGTCAATCGGCCAGGGGGCTTCCATCGGGCGCTCGGTGGGCGGTTGCTTGCCAATGGCAAGCATGGTGGTGCTTTTGGCATTCTGCCGGTGGGCGGTTCCCAGGCAGTCAGCTCCCGTGTCTCCGCCACCCAGGATGACAACGTGCTTACCACCGGCCGTGATTTGATCGACAACCATGTCGCCTGCTTGCACCCTGTTCGAGGGGGTCAAATAGTCCATGGCCGGGTAAATACCGGCCAGTTCACGACCGGGAAGCCCCAAATCCCTGGGAATATTAGCGCCTGTGGTGACAACCACCGCGTCATAACGCTCGTGCAGCTCAGCCCAGGACATATCTTCGCCAATGTTCACACCGGGACGAAAGCGAGTCCCCTCAGCCTCCATCTGCGCAAGGCGCTGATCGAGGTGGATCTTCTCCATCTTGAAGTCTGGGATTCCATAGCGAAGCAGACCTCCAATGCGATCATCGCGTTCAAAAACCGCCACTGTGTGACCAACCCTCGTGAGTTGCTGGGCCGCTGCCAGGCCAGCGGGACCGGACCCCACAACCGCTACTGTTTTCCCGGTGAGACGCTCGGGCGGGACCGGTTGGACCCAACCGTTCTCCCAAGCCTGATCAATGATGGACAGCTCAATTTGTTTGATCGTGACGGGGGGCTGGTTGATGCCGAGCACACACGAGGATTCACAGGGTGCTGGGCAGAGCCGACCGGTGAATTCAGGGAAATTGTTTGTCTCGTGCAAACGCTCGATCGCACCCCGGCCATCTGCCCGATAAGTGAGATCGTTCCACTCGGGAATCAGGTTCCCCAATGGGCACCCGTGATGGCAGAAAGGAACACCGCAGTCCATGCACCGAGAAGCCTGACGCTTGAGCACACCGGGGTCTGCCGGGCCATACACCTCGCGCCAGTCGCCGAGACGAACTTCGACGGGTCGCCTCGCTGCCGTCTCGCGTTCTGGGACATTCATGAATCCACGGGGATCAGCCACCAGTCACCTCCAGAATTCTGTTCCACACGACATCACCGTTCGGATCAAGACCTTCTTGTTCCGCTTCGGCCTGGGTGCGCAAGACTGCCTGGTAGTCCCTCGGGGTGACCTTCACGAAAGCCTCCAGCGTTCCTTCCTTGTCAGCCAGCATTCGCTCGGCTAAGGGCGAACCGGTCTCGAGGTGGTGAGCAACCAACAGGTCCCACAGAATTTCTGCATCCGCGCTACCGAGTGGGCCAATTTCTAACTCGCCAGAGGCCAGTGCCTCGCGGTTTACGCGTTCGCTCCGGAGCTTCCAGATGTATGCCGTGCCGCCGGACATTCCAGCACCCAAGTTTCGGCCTGTTTCGCCGAGGATAACGGCGAGTCCACCCGTCATGTATTCGAGCGCGTGGTCCCCCACGCCCTCAACGACAGCCGTGGCACCCGAGTTTCGAACCATGAAACGCTCCCCCACAACTCCGGAGATGAAGAGAGTTCCAGATGTTGCTCCGTAGCCGATCACGTTGCCCGCAATAACGTTTCGCTCAGGCGCAAACAAGGAGCCTTCGGCGGATCTGACGATGACGGAACCACCGGAGAGGCCCTTCCCCACGTAGTCATTAGCATCGCCCCACAAACGAAGCGTGATTCCACCGGGCATGAAGGCACCAAATGATTGGCCAGCGGCACCCTTAACGGTGATGTCGATGGTTCCAGAGGGAAGCCCGTGTTCGCCTTTGAGCTTGGTGACGACGTGACCGAGCATCGTGCCGACCGCACGCTCTGTATTCCTGATGGGCAATTCGATAGTGACCGGGGTTCCGGTCTCAAGAGCGTCTTTGGCAAGCTCAATCAACTGGTTGTCGAAGTGCTGCTCAATTTCGTGGTCCTGTCCCTCGAGGCGGGACATGGCGACGCCTGGGCGCTGGTGGCTGGTGGAGAGAATGGGGCTGAGATCCAGGCCATCTGCTTTCCAGTGTGAGATTGCGCGGTTCACGTCGAGCAGCTGAACGTGCCCGATTGCCTCTTCGAGGGAGCGGAACCCTAGCTCGGCGAGATATTCACGGACCTCCTCAGCGAGGTACTCAAAGAAAGTCTTCACAAACTCTGGAGAGCCACTGAACCGATTGCGAAGTTCCGGGTTCTGGGTGGCAACTCCCACTGGACAGGTGTCCAGGTGACAGACCCGCATCAAAATGCACCCGCTCACGACCATGGGAGCAGTGGCAAAACCGTATTCCTCAGCTCCGAGCAAGGCGGCAATGATGACATCACGACCTGTTTTCATCTGCCCATCGACCTGCACCGTTACTCGACCGCGGAGGTTGTTGACCATCAGGGTTTGCTGAGCTTCGGCGAGGCCGAGTTCCCAGGGCGTTCCCGCGTGCTTGAGGGAGTTCAAGGGGCTCGCTCCGGTACCACCATCGTGTCCAGAAATGAGGACGACGTCGGCCTTTGCCTTCGCAACACCCGTTGCAACTGCTCCGATTCCTGACTGGCTCACCAACTTCACGTGGATTCTGGCCTCGGGGTTGGAGCGCTTCAGGTCGAAAATGAGTTGTTTGAGGTCTTCAATGGAATAAATATCGTGGTGGGGAGGTGGCGAAATGAGTCCCACACCCGGTGTCCCATGACGAAGCGTAGCAATCCAGGGGTAGACCTTATTTGCGGGAAGTTGCCCACCTTCGCCAGGCTTTGCGCCCTGCGCCATCTTGATTTGCAGGTCATCGGCCATCGTCAAATACAGGCTGGTCACGCCGAACCGACCAGAGGCGACCTGCTTGATTTTGCTTCTGGTGCGGGCATCCCGGAGGCGTTCTGGTGATTCTCCACCCTCACCGGTGTTGCTCCTCGCCCCCAACTCATTCATCGCCACAGCGAGTGTTTCGTGCATTTCTGGGGAAATTGCACCCATACTCATCGCACCCGTAGTGAACCTGCGAATGATGGCAGAGGCGGGTTCCACCTCATCCAGTGGGACTGGAGTCCGGTCTTCTGTTTTCAAGCGGAAAAGACCACGAAGGGTCATCAGGCGCTCCGCCTGGTCATCCACCGTCTTCGTGTATTCACGGAAGATATCAAAGCGTTTAGAGCGAGTTGCGTGCTGAAGCTTAAAAACGGTTTCAGGATTGAAAAGGTGGGGTGGACCCTCTCTGCGCCACTGGTATTCACCACCAACTAACAGCCTCGCGTGGGGATTCGCCACCACCGTTGCCGGGTAGGCGTGCCGGTGCCGCTCTTCGTTCTCCAGGGCAAGAATCTCCAGGCCAACACCGCCAAGAATGGTCGTTGTGCCGGTGAAGTAGGTGTGGACAAGATTCTCACTGAGCCCCACGGCCTCAAACGCTTGCGCTCCTGCATAGGAGGCGACCGTCGAGATGCCCATCTTGCTCATAATCTTCAAGACGCCCTTGCCGAGGGCCTTCAAAACATTGGCAACAGCCTTCTCTGGCTCAATACCGGTGATGACGCCCTGTCGAACGAGAGATTCAACGCTCTCCATAGCAAGGTAGGGGTTGACCGCGGAGGCTCCAAAACCAATCATCAAAGCAACGTGGTGCACCTCGCGGACGTCTCCGGCTTCAACAACGATTCCGACCTGCATGCGCTTTTCCTTGCGAATGAGGTGGTGGTGCACAGCAGAGAGCATCAAGAGAGAGGGAATCGGAGCTAAGTCCTGGTTGGAATCGCGGTCGCTCAGAACAAGAAAAGTAGCCCCGGCTTCCACAGCGCGGTCAGCCTCTTCGCAGAGTTCGCCAAGGCGCTCCCGCAACCCTTCGACGCCACCGTCAATTCGGTAAAGCCCGCTGAGTTTGACCGTCGCGCTTTCACCACTAGCCAACCTCAGGTGTTCAATCTTTACCAACTCATCGTTATCGATGACCGGGAATTCAAGAGTGACCTGAGCTGCGTGCGCCGGAGTCGCCTGAAGCAGGTTGCGCTCTGGCCCAAGCCCACACCGCATGGAGGTCACCACTTCCTCCCGGATCGAATCAAGGGGAGGGTTTGTCACCTGGGCAAACTGCTGGGTGAAATAGTCAAACAAGAGCCGTGGGCGATCAGACAATGCCGCAATGGGGGTGTCAGAACCCATAGCCCCCAGCGGCTCCGCACCGTTTTGGCCCATCGGGGTCAACAACACCCGCACTTCTTCTTCGGTATAACCAAAGGTGCGTTGACGCCTAACGATCGAAGCCGGGGTATGCACGATGTGCTCGCGCTCTGGCAACTTCTCAAGCTCGATGCGATTCTCGGAAATCCACTCGCCCCAGGGCTCTTGGTGGGCAAGTTGTTGCTTAAGCTCTTGGTCTTCAATCAGGTGGCCTTCGACCGTGTCGGCAAGCAACATCTGGCCTGGGCGAAGGCGTCCCTTCCGAACGACGGTTGAGGGGTCCACATCAAGAACACCAATTTCACTGGCCAGAATGATCAACCCATCAGAGGTGATCACGTAGCGTCCCGGACGAAGGCCGTTGCGGTCAAGGGTGGCTCCCACTAGAGAACCATCCGTGAACACCAGGGCTGCAGGACCATCCCATGGCTCCATCAGCATCGAGTGGTATTCGTAAAAGTCGCGAACGGCCGGGTCCATGTCCGTTTGGTTTTCCCAGGCTTCTGGAACCATCATCATGATGGCGTGCGGGAGGCTACGCCCAGCAAGAGTCAGGAGCTCCACCACCTCGTCAAACGACGCTGAGTCGCTTCCCTTATCATCCACGATCGGGAACAGCGGCCCTAAATCACCCAATAGCGGGGATTCCAATTGCGACTGACGGGCTCGCATCCAGTTCCGGTTTGCGCGAATCGTGTTGATTTCGCCATTGTGCGCAATCATCCGAAACGGCTGAGCCAGCGGCCAAGAGGGGAACGTGTTGGTCGAATAGCGAGAGTGCACAAGAGCCAGGGTTGAGCTGAAGCGCTCGTCACCAAGGTCCGGGTAAAACGGCTCCAGTTGAAGCGTCGTGACCATTCCCTTGTACACGATGGTCCGGCATGAGAGCGAAGGAAAATAGGAACCAAGCTTCCGCTCAGCACGCTTTCGCACACGGAACGTTTGGCGATCAAGAGCTATTCCAGAAAGAGGTTGACCCTTTTCGTTTGTTCGCTCTGATTCGAGAAACAGTTGCCAGAACGAGGGCATGGCAGCACGCGCCAAGTCACCCACAACATCGGGGTTCACGGGAACTTCACGCCACCCCAGAACCTTAAGACCCTCTTCTGCTGCGATGGACTCAATCGCTAGGCGCTCGTCAGCGGCCTCCCCTGCATCGGCGGGCAGGAAAGCCGTTCCCACGGCGTAAAAACCTTTTTCGGGGAGCGCGAAATCGACAACGTCAGTGAAGAAGGCATGCGGAATTTGAGTGATGATTCCTGCACCATCACCGGTGCCGGCGTCAGACCCAACCGCCCCTCGGTGTTCGAGGTTCCGAAGAGCTTCCAGGGCTTTCGCCACGATGTCGTGGCCCGGGGTTCCTCGCAGGGTTGCGACCATGGCAAGACCACACGCATCACGATCATGGCTGGGGTCATAGAGCCCGGCCAGTTCTGGCGCGCTGTCAAAGCGCGTAAAGGCTGAAATAACAGACATTGGTCACCGTCCTCGATGTGTCACATGAGTTGCGGGACAACAATGGCCCGAGAATCAGCGCCTGGGCGCTTCCGATGGATCTTCGGTCTATTCCCTACTTGTGGTAGGAGTCAGACTCTCTTTATCCCTATCGCTGGGGGGATGCACCCCATCGATAACGTGGTAATCGTCTGATGACTCTATCTTAGCGGGAGGGATCCATTCTTTACCTGGGAGATACAGCCCAGGCTCGAGGCCTGGGTGTCGACCGCCTTGAACAATGATGATGAGCAGGCCCAGAACAATGACCAGCACAGCTGTCCAGAGGTTCACACGCACACCCAACAGAAGCTCCGCTGGATCCAACCGCAGAGTCTCCAAGAAAGCTCGTCCGAGGCCGTACCAGATCAGATAGGCACCGAGTACTCGCCCCCACTGCAGGGTGAGGGATCGTCCTACAACAATCAACGCTGCTACTCCAACAAAGTTCCACAGCATTTCGTACAGGAACGTTGGGTGAAAAAGAGTGTCATCCGGAAGCCCAATGGGGATGGCCGAGTTCGGACGATCGATTTGTAAACCCCACGGCAGGGATGTGGGGGCACCAAAGAGCTCTTGGTTGAAGTAGTTTCCTAAGCGCCCAATTCCTTGAGCCAACAACAGGCCCGGTGCGAGCGCATCGGCGAAAGTCGAGAACCGAATCCCGGCAAAGCGGGCACCAATCCACGCTCCCACTGCGCCGAGGGCTATGGCTCCAAATATCGCAAGTCCGCCTTCCCAGACATAAAAAATACGCAATAGTTCAGCGCCCGGATAGAAGTAATCAGCGGGGTGGGTGGCCACGTGGTACAAACGACCTCCCAGAATTCCCAGCGGGACAGCCCACAGAGCGATGTCGAGAACGACCCAGGGCTCTCCCCCACGATCAACCAAGCGCCTGTTAGTCAGCCAAACCGCCGCGGCGATCCCCAGAAGAATAGCCAGCGCGTAGGCGTTCAAAGTGATGTTGAAGCTGAACCAATCGAGACCCAGATCGCGCAACCACTGACCCAGGTTGAAGGAGCGAAACGCTCCTGGGGGGCTGGGGATACCGTCCGGATTCATTGTGTCCTCTCGCTTGGAGCTATCAGACTACCTGGCAGTGTGGGCGCCGGAAGCAAGTTGCGCGCTGAGCTTAGCGACGGCCCTCACCCCACCGGCCCGCAAAGCCTTGACCAAGGCAGAACCAACGATTGCTCCGTCTGCGTATCCCACAACATCTCGAACGTGCTCAGGGGTGGAGATACCCAACCCGACACAGACACTTGTGGCCCCTTGAGACCGCAAACGGGCCACCAAAAGCTTGGCTGCCTGGTCCACATCTTCTCTGGCCCCGGTGATACCCATCGTTGACACCGCATAGACAAACCCTCGAGATACATCCGTGGCCTTGTGGAGGCGCTCGTCACTGGATGACGGTGCCGCCAAGAACACTCGCTCCAGACCGTGCTCGTCTGATGCTTTCATCCAGTCCGCAGCCTCGTCGGGAATCAGATCTGGAGTAATCAATCCCGCCCCGCCAGCGTCCTTGAGGTCGCGGGCAAAGCGGTCAATACCGTATTGCACCACCGGGTTCCAATAGGTCATGACCATGACTGGTTTGTTCGTGCGATCGACGATCTCTTTGACGGCTGGGAACAACTGGGAAAGCTTAAATCCTTTTTCCAACGACTGTTGTGTCGCCTCGGAAATCACCAGTCCATCCATCACGGGGTCGCTGTAGGGAACGCCTAATTCAAGAACATCAGCTCCAGCGTTCAGCGTTGCGACTGCAGCTTTCACGCTTTCTTTCAATGTGGGAAAGCCGACAGGCAAATAGGCAACAAGTGTTCCCTCACCCTGCGCCTTGTTGTGCGCAATGGTCTCGTGAACGGTCTTCATAGAGGTTTTCTACCTACCCAGGAGGTTGAAGTAACGGGCAGCCGTTTCCATGTCTTTGTCACCGCGTCCACTGAGGGACACAAGAATGTTTGCACTGGGGCCGAGTTCCCGACCGAGGACCTGGGTTCCAGCCAACGCGTGAGCGGTCTCAATCGCGGGAATGATGCCCTCGGTTTGACTCAGCAACCGAAGCGCCTGCATAGCCTCGTCATCGGTCACCGGGTAGTACTCTGCTCGCTTGATACTCGAAAGCCACGCGTGCTCCGGCCCGATTCCTGGGTAGTCAAGACCAGCAGAAATGGAGTGCGATTCGATTGTTTGACCGTCCTCGTCCTGCAGAATCAGAGAACGAGCTCCGTGCAACACACCGGGCCGCCCCTTCGAGATAGTTGCCGCGTGATGCGGGGTATCCACGCCATCTCCGGCTGCTTCGTATCCGATCAAGCGAACGTCGGGGTCATCAAGAAAAGCGTGGAAAATTCCCATTGCGTTACTACCCCCACCCACACACGCTGTGACAGCGGTGGGAAGAGCGCCGGTCAGCTCCAGCATCTGAGCCCTGGCCTCTGTGCCTATGACCGAGTGGAAGTCACGCACAATCAGCGGGAAGGGGTGTGGGCCTGCCACTGTTCCCAGCAGGTAATGGGTGGAATCGACGTTCGCAACCCAATCACGCATTGCCTCGTTGATGGCATCTTTGAGCGTTTTCGAACCCGTCGTGACCGGGACAACCTCGGCACCCAGCAGCCGCATTCTGGCGACATTCAACGCCTGGCGTTCGGTGTCTACCTGACCCATGAACACAACGCAGCTCATCCCCATCAGGGCTGCCACGGTGGCCGTGGCTACTCCGTGTTGTCCAGCTCCGGTTTCAGCAATAAGTCGGCTCTTGCCCAGCCTCTTGGCGAGCAAAGCTTGTCCGAGGACGTTGTTGATTTTGTGGCTACCGGTGTGGTTAAGATCTTCGCGCTTGAGGAAAATACGAGCCCCGCCGCAGTACTCAGAAAACCTAGTTGCCTCGGTGACGATGGAGGGCCGACCGGTGTAGGTGCGGTGCAGTTCACCAAGCTCGGCGTGGAAAGCAGGATCTGCCTGCGCTGCTTGGTAAGCAGCCTCTAACTCATCGAGGGCTTGAATCAGGGACTCGGGGACGAAACGTCCCCCGAAATCTCCGTAGTAGGGACCAGAAACACTGCGCAATGTTGTGCTCATGAGCCAATGAACTCCCTCACTCTGGTTTCTGGATCGCTCCCCGTGACGAGCGCTTCTCCCACGAGCACGACGTGTGCCCCGTCCTCACGGTATCGTGCCACATCCTGGGAATTTGCCACAGCCGATTCGGCAACTCTCACAACTCCCTCAGGAATCATGGGAGCCAAACGTCCAAACAGGCTCTGGTCTGTTTCAAAAGTGCCGAGGTCTCGGGCGTTGACACCGATAATGCCTGCCCCACAGGCGAGCGCTCGCTCGACCTCGCGGGCGCTGTGGGTCTCAACGAGCGCGTGCATTCCTAGGGACAATGCGGTCTCCCGTAATGACACGACCTCATCGTCTTCGAGCCACGCCATGATCAACAACACCCAGTCAGCTCCGTTAGCCCTGGCCTCAACAACCTGGTACTCGGTGCGAATGAAGTCCTTTCGCAACACTGGGATTGACACCTCCGCTGCCACAGCGCGAAGGTCGTCCAGGGAACCACCAAACTGGCGCTGCTCTGTGAGCACGCTGATGGCGCTTGCTCCCCCAGCCTGGTAGGCCCGTGCGAGCGCCACTGGGTCAGTAATTGCAGCCAAAGTACCCTTCGAAGGGCTGCGACGTTTGATCTCTGCAATCACATGAACGGTATCTCTAGGAGCGAGAGCTTCAAGCGCGTTCCGTGCTGGTCGTGCAGCAGCGGCATGCTCATAGACCGCGTCCAGTGAAAGAATCGCTTCGCGTGCCGCGCTGTCCTCAGAAGCTCCTTGGAAAAGCTCGGCTAGCACTTAGTGGTCCTTGGGCTGGTACTTAGGACCTTTAACTCCCCATCCGAGGGCAGCCAAAACAAACCCCAAACCCCAACCGGCTAGTGTCACGACACCCATGGCGATGACCAACGACCAGATCGCAAAAAAAAAGGCAACAGTGCCTACGGACAAAGCGGCGACCATCACAATCACGGCGGCCCACGCCGCGGGCGAGTGTCCGTGGCCAGGATCAGCGGCGGGATTCATAGTTCTCCTTCGTCAAGAATGACCTCAGTCTAGTGTTTGGTGGGATCGTCACCTTCGGACAAGCTGTCCCACGTCGATACTGGGTCTTCGGCCGTGGAATCTTCACCCCGACGCTCATATCGGGAGGTTTTCTTGGGCGGTTCGGGCGCGAATATTCCCACCAGCCCAGACCCCACCGCCGATGCCACAGCAATGAATCCGAGGACACCAAAGCCTGTGGGGGCAGTAACGTCGACGCCATCCACTGCCCCTTGACCAGCGATTCCCGTTGCGGCCGTAATCTCAGCCAGCGATGAGACCAAAGGAGACGAAAGCCCCTCTGTCCAGGCCCACCCCACCGCTGCAGCTAAACCTGCGTGCAGAGCGCCTAGAATCTTGCGTGGAATTCCCCGAATCAACAACGAAGCGCCATACGCGGCCGCCACTGCCCCCAGCAGCGTCGAGCCAAGAGCGCTCACTTCCAAGCCAGTCACACCGAAGCTTCCCCCCGAGGGCAGGGTAATCGTCCACCAGACACCACTCAACGACACAAGCAACCCACCGGCTGCTGCTGCCGCTAAGAGATGGTGCAGCCTTCTCATGACCGGTCCGGCTGGAGGGCGTTGGCGAGCGTAATCGCCCGGAGCGGTGCGGAAGCCTTGTGAATGGTTTCTAGGTATTCACTCTTTGGGTCAGAGTCCGCAACAATCCCAGCGCCTGCCTGCACGATGGCACGGTTACCACTCATCCAGATGGTTCTGATGGCAATGGCGACATCGGCATCTCCGCTGTGGGCAAAATATCCCACAACACCGCCGTACACCCCACGCGCAGCAGGTTCGAGATCATCAATGATCTGAAGCGCCCTGGGCTTCGGGGCACCGCTCAGAGTGCCGGCAGGGAATGTCGCGGTGAGAACATCCACGCTCGATTTACCTTTCATCAGGTCGCCCTCCACCGAGGAGACCAAGTGCATGATGTGGCTATAGCGCTCCACCTGCATAAATTCGGTGACATCAACGGAGCCCGCCACGCACACTTTGGACAGGTCATTTCTGGCTAAATCAACCAGCATGAGGTGCTCAGCCTTTTCCTTTGCATCCTGAAGGAGGTCTTCAGCCAGTTCGTTGTCTCGCTCAGGGCTATCGCCCCGGGGTCTCGATCCGGCGATGGGGTGCGAGTAGACCCGGCCTTTATGGACACTGACCAGGGCCTCCGGGGAAGAACCAACAACCTGGTAGGCCACGCCATTGTGGTCCTCGCACTCCAGAAGATACATGTATGGACTCGGGTTCAACTGGCGCAAGACGCGGTACACAGACAACGCGTCCGCTCGAACCTCGACCTCGAACTGCTGAGACAAAACAACCTGGAATACATCTCCATCAGCAATGTGTTGTTTTGCCCTTGACACCATGGCGTAGAACGTAGCCGAGTCGATACTGGCCTCCGGGGGGTTTTCTGCTGGCTCTTGACGTTGGTGCAGCGTCGAGGAGGTCGGGGTGGCGAGCAACCGATGCAGCGCTTCAAGCCGGCCTTGGGCTTCTTCAAAGTGTTCTGTGCTAGCCGGTTCCTGGCTGTGCACGAGCGCAATCAGAACCACTTCGGAGGTCTGGTGGTCAAAAGCCACCAGGTCTTTGACTAGAGACATAAAGACCGAGGGAACGTGGTGAGTTTTCTGTGGCGGGTTAGGCAAATCCTCCAACAGACGAACGATGTCCCAACCCAAATGACCCACCAGTCCCCCACTAAAGGGCGGCAGACCAGGGACGGGTTTTGATAACCAACGGTCATTGATCACCCGAAGCGCGTCGAGTGGGTCCGCAGGCAGTGCGGCCCCGAACGCTTCGTGCTCGGTCATCCCCTCAGCACGCCACAGGGCCTTACCGCCGCTCTCCAGGAGGGTTCCGTGGACCGAGACACCCATGAAGGAATACCTGGACCATTTGCCACCCTGATCGGCTGATTCCAGCAGAAAAGACCCCACACCGGTGGAGAGTTTCCGATAGAGACCCATGGGGGTCTCACTATCGGCAAAAAGCCTACGAACCACTGGGGTGACAACCCTGCTGTGTGCGGTGTCGAGAAATTCCTCGAGAGTCGTGTCCGTCATGAGGCGAGGCCTCCATCAAAACAGCTTCTCGTTCCAGTGTGGCAGGCAGGACCCTGTTGGTGAACCTTCAGCAACACAACATCCCCATCGCAATCGAGGACTGCGGAGCGGGCGTGTTGGATGTTGCCGCTGGTGTCGCCCTTTCTCCAGTACTCCTTACGGGAACGGCTGTAATACGTGACCTGGCCCTCGTGAAGGGTGCGCTGCAATGCTTCCTGGTCCATCCAGGCCAGCATGAGCACTTCGAGGGTGACATCATCTTGCGCAATCACAGGGATCAGCCCTTGGTCGTTGAACTGCGCGTTCGACACCAGCGATTCAGCTGCGTCTACCACCCACAATTTCTCGCTCATCTCACCACCGCCCCGGCTTTTTCGAGTTCTCGTTTCACGTCACTAATGAGGACATTATCGTGATGAAAAATGGACGCAGCCAGCACAGCGTCAGCACCTGCGAGATAGGCGGCGGGTGCGTCGCTGGCTTTTCCTGCTCCGCCTGAGGCAACGAGGGGAACCCGAACGACGGCTCGAACAGCTCGAATCATCTCGATGTCGAACCCTTCTTTTGTGCCATCGGCATCGATGGAGTTCAACAAGACCTCTCCCGCTCCCCGCTCACTCGCCTCCGTTGCCCACTCCAGAGCATCACGCTCCGCGCTCTTTTGTCCGCCGTGAGTCGTCACCACAAAACCGGAGGGCATGCGGCCATCCCTCTTGGCGTCTACAGAAATAACACACACCTGGGCGCCAAAATGAGCGGCGATGTCATCGATGAGGGAGGGATCTTTCAGTGCGGCACTATTGACACTGATTTTGTCAGCACCAGATTCCAACAGCTTTCCCACATCCGCAACACTGCGAATACCGCCACCGACAGTGAGCGGAATAAAAACGTTTTGAGCTGTGTGTCGGACCAGGTCAAGCGTGGTGTTCCGGTCATCGAGGGTCGCTGTCACATCAAGAAAGGTGATCTCATCAGCGCCCTGAGCGCTGTATTTTGCGGCAAGTTCAACCGGGTCACCCGCATCCCTCAAGTCTTTAAAACGCACACCCTTCACCACCCTGCCACGATCGACATCAAGGCAAGGAATGACCCGAATGGCAAGGCTCATCAGATCCGGGCTGCGTGAATGGCAGAGACCAAAATGGCCCGAGCGCCCAGGTCATAGAGCCGGTCCATCACGTCGTTAGCTTCAACCCGAGGCACCATTGCTCGAACAGCCACCCACTCTGGGTCCCGAAGTGGCGATACGGTCGGAGACTCAATCCCCGGAGTGATTCTGGAAGCCTCTTCCAACAGCGTCAGGGGCAAGTCATAATCCATGAGCACATACTGCCTCGCCACCCACACTCCGTGCAGACGGTGGCGAAGAGTTTCAATCCCGGGAATATCGGGGTTCGCGCTGATCAGCACGGCTTCTGATTCGAGGATCACCGGTCCGAATATTTCAAGTCCTTGCGCTCGAAGCGTTGCCCCGGTCGAGACCACATCGGCCACCGCGTCTGCGACACCTAAGCGCACCGCGGACTCAACGGCTCCATCCAAGGGAACGATCGTTGCGGTTACAGAATGGGCAGCCAGGAAGTCGGTGACAAGGCCAGGGTAGGACGTTGCCACCCGCATACCCTGCATGTCAGACAGAGCGGTCAGGCTTGATGGCCCCGCAAAACGAAATGTCGAGTGGCCAAACCCCAAAGACTGCACCTCACTTGCCGGGCCCCTGGAATCCAACAACAGGTCTCGTCCAGTGATCCCGACATCCAGTGCGCCGGAGCCCACGTACGTTGCGATGTCTTTGGGTCTCAAGTAGAAAAATTCAGCGTTGTTTTTCGGGTCTGAAACGCTCAGCGCGCGAGGATCCCGACGGCCCTGATATCCAGCCTCGACGAGCATCAGCACTGCCGTTTCCGACAGGGTGCCTTTATTGGGAACAGCGATTCTAAGCGGGCGGTCGTTCATAGCTTTTTATACACATCCTCGGGAGAAATACCTGTGTGCACCATCAAAACCTGGAGGTGGTACACCAACTGGGATATCTCCAGGGCGAGGTCATCTAGTCCCTCGTGTTCAGCGGCCATCCACACCTCAGATGCCTCTTCAACAATCTTCTTGCCAATACTGTGCGTGCCTTGATCGAGCAGCTGTACCGTGGTGGAACCCTCGGGGCGCTGGGCTTTGATGTCTAGGAGCTCCTGGAAGAGCGAATCGAATGTTTTCACCGCTCCAGGGTACCGGGGCTTTGCCCTAGCGCGTACTGAGCAGATCGATGACAAAAATCAATGTGCGACCCGACAGGTGGTGGCCGCCGCCCGCGGGACCATAGGCCCAATTGGGTGGACACACCAGAGTGCGCCTGCCGCCCACCTTCATGCCGGGAATGCCCTCTTGCCAGCCACGAACGAGCCCCTGCAGTGGAAAGGAAATGCTCTCTCCCCGGCTCCAGGAAGAATCAAACTCTTCACCGGTCTCATAGTCAACACCGAGGTAGTGAACTTCAACGACCCCACCTGGCAAAGCTTCATCTCCAGAACCCTCCCAGTGGTCTTCTATGGTGAGGATGTCTGGTGCTGGCTCTACAGGAGCGTCAATTTCGGGCTTGGTCTGGTCGTTGGTCACTATGCACCTTTCGTGGACATGGAGGCCCGGAGGGCCTGAATATTGTCGCTCGGAGCCCCGTGGCCATAGACACTGGAACCTGCGACAAACGTATTAGCCCCAGCCTGGTAGGCCAGCGGAAGGGTGTCGATGGTGATCCCCCCATCCACCTCTACACGCGGCGATAGCTGGTTCTCACTGAGATACTCCGCCAACCGCTCAATCTTGGGAAGCATGCTCGCTAAGAAAGGCTGCCCACCTGCTCCTGGTTCAACGGTCATGACGAGGATCATGTCGACCGTATGGAAGAGCTCTAGGTAGGACTCTAATTCCGTGTTTGGTTTCAGAGCAATGGCAGCCTGTGTTCCGGCTGCGTGCAGCGCATCGATGATGCGCTGGGGTTTACTGGCAGCCTCAACATGAAATGTCACGGATTGGGCACCCAGGTCCGCATAGGTCATAGCGTGACGGTCCGGATTCTCCACCATCAGGTGCACATCCAAGGGAATCGGCGACACCTCTTGAATCCGGCGCACCATCTGCGGGCCGAAGGTGAGGGCGTCGACGAAACGGTTGTCCATTACATCCACGTGAACTGCGTCAGCAGAGGCGATCTTCTGCAGCTCGTTCTCGAGGTTCACGAAGTCCGCGGTCAGAAGGCTGGGGTGTATGCGGATTGCCACGAGCCCAGCCTACCCAGAAGTCTTCTTGCCAAGCAGTTGGATGAACATCGCATCGGTGCCGTGCCGATGGGTCCACAGCTGCACCGCGCTGCCCCTTCGAGCTCCAGGAACCGGCTGCTGACTGATCCGATCCAGAACAGCCGGAGTGTCCATGACATCGACATCATCCCGCCTAGCGAGCACATCGCGAACAACATCCGTGGTTTCCCTCGTGACAGGGGAACACGTCACATATGCCAATACCCCTCCCTCAGCGAGGGCATCTAACCCGGAGTTCAAGAGTGCTTTTTGGAGCGCCTCTAGCGCTGGAATATCGTTCGGGGACTTCCGCCACCGGGCCTCTGGTCGCCGCCGGAGAGCACCAAGCCCCGTGCAGGGAGCATCTAAAAGAATTCTGTCGTACGTGTCGGAGCCATCCAGAACCTCCGTGGCATCCCCGAGAACAACCTCCACAACGGCTGTGTTTTTGTGAGTGATGGCGCGGACGGAATCTTTGACCAAGGCCGCCCGGTGGGGAATCTTTTCCATCGCCACAACCACAGCGCCCGCCTGGAGTGCCTCAGCGGCCAGGACAGCCGTTTTACCGCCCGGTCCGGCGCACATGTCAAGAATCCTCTCGCCTGGAACCATGGGTCGCACTCTGGCGAGCAGAAGCGCTGCCAACTGGGAGCCCTCGTCTTGAACCCGGGCAGTTCCTGCGACGATTCTTGGGTCTTGGCCTGGATCGCCCTGGGACAGCGTTACTCCGAGGTCAGACCACCTGGTGGGCTCATCGTCATCGCGCCTGGTTTCCAACCCGGGAAGAAGCACAAGTGTTACGGCGGGAGCCTCATTGTGGGCTTCGAGAACCAGATCGCGCTCCGCCAGGCCCTCGCACTGCTCCAGCGCTTGCTCGATCTCTCGAACAATCCAAAGCGGATGGGACACGACTACGTCTGCGTTGGACTCAATGACTGTGCTCCAGTGTTCCGGGGCACCGGCAGTCACCTTTCGCAGAACTGCATTTACAAAACCGCTGGAGCGCTGAAGCCCCTGAGATTTAGCCAAGCGCACACTCTGGTCGACGACCGCGTGATCCAAGACCCGCATGTTGAGAGCCTGATACACGCCCAATCGCAGAACATCGAGGGTGTCATCATCGATTGTGTCGATGGTCCGATTGGCGGCGCTTTCAATAACGGCGTCTAGTTCGCCTTCTTTGCGAAGGGCCCCATAGACCAACTCGGTAACAAAAGCTCGGTCCCTTTGATCGAGGGAGGACTCAGTCAGCAGGCGAGGGAGCACGAGGTTTGCATATGCCCCATCGTGATGGACTGCTCTGAGTGCCTTCCATGAGACAGCTCTGGAATCATCATCACGTGGCATGAATCACCACACCTTGGGGAAGGCCTCGATACCAGTCCCCCGCTGGCATGGGCTTCTTGCCAGCAGGTTGCACCACGTTCAACACCAGGGGTGTCGTTCCTGTCCCGAGCAACACCAGACCGTGCGAGTACCGAAGCTCGCCTGGAGCGATGCGCTCCACGTTGGTAACCAGCTCCGCACTCACGATGCCAATACTCACATCGTTGTCAGCGCGCAGAACCTTGGCTCCAGGCTCCGGGGTGAGCGCTCGAATTCTTCGATCAAGTACCTCTGCAGGCTCCGTTAGGCGCAACGCTCCAGCGCGCTTCTGAAACTTCGGCGCAAAGGTCGCCTCGCCCTGTTGGTCCAGAAGCGCTATGTCGCCCCCATGAAGCCGGTAAACAAGATCGACTACCAGTGGCGCTGCGAGACTCGACATTCGCTCGAGCAAGGAGCCTTGACTATCTAGTGGCTCTATGTCCACAGAAACGCTCGATGCAATGGGACCAGCATCGAGCTCCGGCACAATCTTGAAAAGGGTCACCCCAGTGACCGTATCTCCTTCAAGAATCGCGTGTTGAACGGGAGCGGCTCCTCGCCAACGCGGAAGCAGGGAGAAATGCACATTCCACCATCCACGAGGCAGACTCGCCAACAACTCTGGAGACAGAATTCTTCCGTAGGCAACTACCACCGCGACTTCGGGTCGAAACGATGTCACGGCCTCAAGGAGGCCCTCGACTGAATCGGGAGTCGCCAAAGGGAGGTGGTTTTCCGTGGCGAACGCTGCCACCGCGGTAGGGGTAAGGGTCTTGCTACGCCCCACAGGGCGTGCCGGCTGACTCACCACACCACAGAGCGTGTGATCTGTTGCGAGCAGGGCCCCGAGGCTAGGGAGAGCCACTTCGGGGCTTCCAGCGAAGAGAATCCTCATTTGGTTGAGCCTACAGATTCCGACGGCGTGCAGTGCCTAATCGGCACTGAGCACATCGAGGGTGCGCGGGGTGTCAAACACGATGCGAACCCGATCCCGGGCTTGCGCCCTGGGACCTTGAATTGTTCGAAGGTAGGCCGACCTAACAGCAGATTGCACTGCGGGACCAAGCGAATACGGAAAGCGGACAACAGAGCGCACAATTCCATCATCGAGCAGGACGGGACCGAGCACATCAACATCTGGTGAGATGGCCACGGCCTCCCCCACCACGGTTGCCGTGATCTGTGGGGGGCCAGAAATCGCCACAAAGCGAACAGCCGGCGGTAACCGAAGAGCCTCACGCTGGGCTAATTCGTGGGAGAGAAGCGGCTGATAGACCCCCGACGCCACGGCGAGAGCAGGCGAGCCCTCTACGTCAGTGACAAAGACTTTGCCACCGGTTCGAACCAAGGATATTGCGTGCTCCCAGCCCCGAAGAGTGTCCTCCAGGGTGCCCAGAGACTCCCTTTGCAACATGGAAGCCCCATCCAGTAACAACAACGCCGCATAGCCTCCCTGGGCGATGGGCTCGGCCCCCCTTGTGGCGACGACTAGGGCCGGTTCCCCGCCGACACGCAACAGTGGCTTATCGCCATCAGCCCGAATGACCGGAACGCCCGGAAAGGCTTTCCCGAGATCACTTACTGTGCGCCCAACCCCGGAGCCCCGAGGCTTCAGGGTGTTCCCCTGACACTCAGGGCAGACAAAGGGGACGTGAACTTTTGCACACCACCCGCAGTTCGGGGCTTGCCTTTGGTTCGAGGAACGAAGAGGCCCATGACATCGATTACACCTGGCCGCCTCACCGCATCCGGCGCAGGACAATCCAGGGGCGAAACCGGCGCGAAACACCTGAACAAGGACAGGCCCCTGCCGCAAGCCTTCTTTGGCTGCCTGGTAGGCCTGGGAGGGCAATCGTCCCGGAGCCACGCTCTGGTCACTGCCCAAGCCAAGCGCCGTAGGAATCACCGTCGGCCTGCTGGAGCTACTGGGCGAAACCGCAGTCATAAACCCTTTTTCAACCCAGCGCAGAGTGTTGAGGCTCGGCACCAAGGACGTAAACGCCACGGCACATCCGGTGTCTTGTTGGCGCATGAGCGCAACATCTCGGGTGTGTGGATAGGGCGAGAGCGGTTCAGCATGTGCCTCATCCCCGTCGTTTACGACAACGACAAGCCCCAGGTTATGAACCGGTGCGTAAATGGCATGACGGCTGCCGAGCACGACTCTTGGAGCAGCATCCAGGGTGCGCAAAAACTCGCCATAGCGTTCTGCGGGGGTCAGGTCTTGATCCCACACGACCAGGAGCTCCATCGGAATCACATCATCAAGGGCTTGCCGATACAGCTCAATATCGCGCCAATCTGGAACCACTATCACGACGCTGTTCCCTCGTGCTAGAGCCTCAGCGGCGCTGTGGGCAACAGGAATCGTGGTGGCAAGCCGTTCGCCATCTCCCTCCCCGATGATTCCGCCTGGTTGCTGAAGGAGCGTTCTGGCGCCTGGGCTAAGCAGGGTTTCTATAGTTCCCTCCGGGTAGCCAGGGAGGGAACCAAGGTTCGCTAACGCTGGGCCCGGAGATTCTGTGGCACGGTCTACGCCAAGCCAGGTCTTTTCCACCCGAACGTATCGATGGGGAATGGCGAGTCTCACGACATCTGAGACATTGCCTGCGTTCCTGCTGGCGATTGCACGCGCAAGCGACCACAGCTCCGGTGTGAGAACAGGAACCGGGGACACAAGTTCAGCTATCGGAGCAAGTTTCTCGAACTGCGACTCCTTGGCAATCTCGACCACGTAACCCGGTGTCAGTCGTCCTTCGGACCGGAGTGGCACCCGCACTCGAACTCCAGGTTCCACCGCCATCCCTTCCGGGATGGAGTAATCAAACAGTCGATCGAGTTGGGGCAGCCTGGTATCGAGCAAAACTCTCGCTACGCGGGCTGCACCATTCACAATCCACTAGCTTGGCGTATTTGCTCCACTCGGTTAAGCCGCTCCCACGGAAAGTCAATATCCGTCCGACCAAAGTGGCCATAGGCCGCAGTCGGCAGATAGGGAGTGGTTAGCAAATCAAGGGCCTCAATGATGGCCTTCGGACGGAGATCAAAGACCTCAGAAATCGCTTTTTCAATGCGATCTGACGCTACTTTCTCGGTTCCAAAGGTTTCCACAAAAAGGCTCACAGGGTGCGCAGTGCCGATCGCATACGAAACCTGAATCTCTACCTTGTCTGAAAGCCCCGCGGCCACAACGTTCTTCGCCACCCAACGCAGAGCGTAGGCAGCGGAGCGGTCGACCTTGGTGGGGTCCTTGCCACTGAAAGCACCGCCGCCGTGCCTGGAGGCACCTCCGTAGGTGTCAACGATGATTTTTCGCCCGGTCAAGCCTGCATCGCCATCGGGTCCACCGGTAACGAAGGGGCCGCTCGGGTTGATGAGATAACGGGTGTTCGAAGAATCCAGGTTCACCATTTCCAAGACCGGGCCAATCACGTGCTCCTTCAGATCTGACTCAATTTGGTCTTGGGAAATGCCGGGGTTGTGTTGGGTCGAGATCACGACGGTGTTGAGTTCCACCGGGATACCGTTATCAAAACCGATGGTGACCTGGGTCTTCCCATCGGGTCGAAGGTAATTGATCAAGCCGGTCTTTCTCGCAACAGAGAGTTGCTGAGCGAGTCGGTGTGCCAGCCACAATGGCATGGGCATCAGTGTTTCTGTTTCCGTAGTGGCGTAGCCAAACATAATTCCTTGGTCCCCTGCGCCCAAAGAGTCGTAGGGATCCGTGGAGGAACCCTCCCGTTGCTCCAAAGACTGGTTCACCCCGTGGGCAATGTCTGGGGACTGCTGACCGAGTGAGAGGTGCCAGTCGAAACCATCGGCATCGATGCCGAAGGACTGCTCGGTATAGCCGATGGATCGAACCAGGTCGCGCACGACCTTCTCGACATCGACAGTGGTTTTCGAGGTGACTTCACCTGCGACGTGAATCATGTTCCCAGCGCTGAGAGACTCAATTGCACACCGTGAGTCTTTGTCACCTGCGAGAAATGCGTCCAGAAGAGCGTCACTAATCTGGTCACACATTTTGTCGGGGTGACCCTCGGTTACAGATTCAGAGGAGAAATACCGCATGAGCCCTACCTATCGGTCTAGCAGGGCCTCCAGGAGGCGCTCTGCGATGGAATCTTTCGTTCCTTCGACCGACAATGACTGCGGGCTCGCTTGATAAAACAGTGTCACTGCCGTTTCTACTGCCCCAAATCCTACCTCGTCTCCCACCTGATTCAGCACCAGCGCGTCGGCACCTTTGCGGAGCATTTTTGCCCGAGCTCGCTCTTCGCGCTCCGTCGCATCAGCAATGGTCTCTGCGGCGAAGCCAACAATGAACTGACCTGCGCTCTTATGGGTAACCAATTCACTCAACACATCGGGTGCTGGAACAAAGGTCGGTGACCATCGGGAGCCACTATCTTGTTTGGATATTTTCTCATCGAGTTGAATCTCGAGCACCCAGTCAGCAACCGCGGCTGCCATCACGACAAGGTCGGAACCAGGCTGGTGTGCAAGCATGGCCTCGCGCACCCTTTCTGCAGTCGGAGCGTCATGGACCGTGATACCGGCAGGAACATCCACCTCGAGATTCGATGCCACCAGGACAACCTCGGCGCCCTGCCTTGCTGCAGCTGTTGCAATCGCGACCCCCATGGCGCCACTTGATCGGTTCCCGAGGAATCGCACGGGGTCTAAACGCTCCCTCGTCCCACCCGCGGACACGAGAACCTTTTTTCCAGCCCATGTTTGTGGTGCGAGAAGAGCAAAGGCGGCGGCGGCAATCTCCCAGGGTTCCGACATCCGACCGGGACCCTGATCGCCACCGGTGAGAGCTCCCGATTCCGGCCCCACTATGTGGACACCTCTGGAGCGCAGCGTTGAAACATTAGCTGACACAGCCGGGTTCTCCCACATCTCGGTATGCATTGCCGGAGCCAGCAACACCGGTGCTTTAGTTGCCAAAAGCGTGGTTCCGAGGAGGTCACTGGCAAATCCGCCGGCCATTTGGGCCAGAAAGTGTGCGGAGGCCGGAGCAACAATAACGAGATCAGCGTTTTGGCCAAGCGCCACGTGGCGGACTTCTGCAACGCCCTCAAACAACTCGGTTGCCACCGGGTTTCTAGAAATCGCTTCCCAGGTGGGCAGACCCACGAACTTAAGCGCTGAATGTGTCGGTATTACCGTGACAGTGGCACCGGCTTTGACAAGTTCCCGAATCAGACCAACTGCTTTGTAGGCAGCAATACCGCCGGTGACACCGACGACGATTCTCGGAGCCTGGTGTGCCCTGGCAGGCTGGCGCATGGTGTCTAGTCGTCGATGTGCTTCAGGACGAGCTTGCCCTCGTTGATTTCACGAAGGGAGATGCTCAGAGACTTTTCGTCAATGGTGGAGGGAACCAACGGTCCAACGTGGTCGTAAATGTTTCCATCGCCCAGGTCCGAGTAGTACTCGTTGATCTGACGCGCACGCTTCGCTGCAAAAATAACCAGCTGATACTTGGAATCAACCCTCGTCAGTAGTTCATCAATCGGGGGCTTAATAATCCCATCCCGGTGCAACGACATTCTTACTCCTTAGGTGGCGCCGTGGAGGTGGACGCAAGGGCTAAGTCTACGACGGTTTGTGCTGCAACGTCGACAACCTCGTTGACTACGACGTGGTCGCACTCCCCCTGGGCCGCAAGTTCTTTTCGGGCAGTTCTGAGTCTGCGCTTTCTCTCGCGCTCCATTTCGGTCCCTCTCGCCTCAAGGCGCCTCGTGAGTTCTTCAAACGACGGCGGTGCAATGAAGATGCTGACCAGGTCCTTTGTGCGCCTTTTGACCTGCCTCAAACCCTGCACATCAATCTCTAAAATGACATTCTTTCCCTGATCGAGCAGGGCCGCAACAGGCTCAGCCGGCGTTCCGTAACGGTGTCGTTGATGCACCATGGCCCACTCCAGGAACCCTTCGTCGTCGATCATTCGGTTGAACTGGCGCTCTGTCACAAAGTAGTACTGGTCGCCATCACGCTCGCCTGGCCTGGGAGGCCTTGTTGTTGCAGAGATACTGAGGATAAAGTCCGGGTATCGCTCAAGAATCCGAGACACAATCGTTCCTTTACCCACGCCGCTTGGCCCCACTAGCACAACAAGCCTTCCCCGCATGGACGGGAAATAGCGCCTAAAAAGTATCTGCACCTCTCGACGCAACGCGCTTCGCTGACGGACCCTTAAGCCTCCCAGGGTTGCCCGCGGATTTATTGCGAGGTCCTCCAGGATCTTGTGGGCTTTGCCCACTCCAACGGCTGGGATGGAACGAAGGAACCACTCGACTCGCAACCCAGAGAGCACTGGGTCCGACCCGTCCTCCCCAGCAGCATCAAACAGTGCCACCAGAGAGTGCTTCCCCGAGGCGATATCAGCCTTAAGGGCCGCTCTCGCCCGTCTTACTTCCAACCCTTTATCCGATGCGCCCTTGGCATCAAAACCGGTCATGACGGTTGAACCTCGAAACAAGCCTTCTGGAAACGTGCAGCAAGCCCCGCGAACGGTCCCTCGAGCACTGAGCGAGACACAGTGGCAACCACGCTCGTTGAATGCGGGAAATACTGAACCGCCTGGTCCAACAATGCTCCTTGCGCCCCAAACCCCGGCGCCAGAATGGGCATGTTCGGATACCTGCTGAGGTCCAATCCAGTGTCTGCTTGATTTACTGTTGCTCCGACAACAAGCCCACACAAAGCGGCGTCAGCTGTGGGCCTCGCCTCTATCCACTGAGCCAGGTCATAAGCAACACCTGCAGCCAGTGTGAGCCCCTTAGATCTCCGGGCACGCTGCATCACCTGGGCTTCTGGGTTAGAGGTGGCACAGAGCACAAAAGCTCCCTTCTCGTGCTCCTGACAGAGCTCGAGCGCTGGTTCCAAAGAACCCAGCCCCAAATAAGGGTTCAGTGTGAGAGCGTCCACCTCGAAATCTTTACCAGGTGTCAGCCAGGCCTCTGCATAGGCTCTCATTGTCGAGCCAATATCGCCGCGCTTAGCGTCCCCGACTATCAGAATGTTCTTTTCGCGAAGCCCCGCGAGCAGTGTGGCAAGGCTCTGCATTCCAGAAAGACCTTGACGCTCGAACAACGCAACCTGGGGTTTGACAACAGATGGTTGTGCTTCTTCGAGCGCCTCCAAAACCATTGCACTCCAGTGCGCAAGCCCAGACCCGCTGTCGTCACATCCCCACGCTCTAAGAATCTGTGGGTGTGGGTCAAGGCCGAGACACACCACGGGGCCGGTGGCGGTCAAGACCCTCAGCCTGGAGCCAAAACTCATGCTGACTCTCTGTCCTTGGCGTATTCCTGGAGGCTTCTTACCTCGGGGATGTCGGAGCGATATTCGAGAGATGCCACGGCTGCGCCGACCTGCGCGATGGTCGTGAACAACGCTTTGTCCGCCGCCACCGTTGCAGTGCGGATTTCATATCCGTCCGCCCTGGCGCTTCGTCCCCTCGGTGTATTGATAACGATGTCGATCTCTCCCGCTTTGATGAGGTCAACAACACTGGGTCCAGCAGAGAGGCCCTCCAGGTCGGTGTGCTTTCTCACGACCTCGGAGCTAATGCCGTAACGGGCAAGCGTCTCCGCAGTGCCCTCGGTGGCGATCAGCTTGAAGCCGAGCTGGCTCAGACGAAGAATCGGCAGAACAACGCTTCTTTTATCTCGGTCTGCCACCGAGACAAAGACCGTTCCGCTGCTGGGTAAACCGCCGTAGGCGGCGTCTTGCGACTTTGCGAAGGCCTTGGGGAAGTTGGAATCTATCCCCATCACCTCACCAGTTGAGCGCATTTCGGGGCCCAGAATCGAGTCCACAATGTCGCCAGCCGGTGTCCTAAAACGCTTGAACGGCAATACGGCTTCTTTCACCGCTACGGGTGAGTTCAGTGGAACAACCCTCCCGTCGTTCTCAGGCAGAACACCGTCTTTGATGAGCTCGGCGATAGTCGATCCGGCCATCACGAGGGCCGCGGCCCGAGCGAGCTGGATGCCCAATGCTTTGGAAACAAAAGGCACCGTTCGACTGGCCCTCGGATTAGCCTCGAGGACATAGAGAACCCCCGCTGCAACGGCGAACTGGACGTTGATGAGCCCCCTCACACCAATTCCCTTGGCCAGTTTTTCGACCGCGTCACAGACCTGATTCACGACATCTCGACCGAGTGTCACGGGAGGGAGTGTGCAGGCTGAGTCACCCGAGTGAATACCGGCTTCTTCGATGTGCTCCATTACGCCACCGACATACAGCCGTTTACCGTCATAGACCGCGTCGACATCAATTTCGACAGCGTCATCAAGGAATCGATCCACCAACAGCGGAGCGTCTGGTCCGACAATCGCGAACTCCCGGATGCGATCAAAGTAGTCGACCAGGGTTTCATCGTCATAGACGATTTCCATCCCGCGACCACCCAGCACGTAGCTCGGGCGAACAAGCACGGGGAACCCAATCGCGTGAGCAATGTCCTGTGCTTGCTCGAGATTCGTTGCCGTGCCATTACGGGGCGCCACAAGACCTGCCTCGTCCAGAATCCTGGCAAACGAACCACGTTCTTCTGCCAGGTCTATGGCACCGGGACTAGTCCCAAGAATCGGAACGCCGGCGTCTTCTAGCCCCTGAGCTAGTCCCAACGCTGTCTGCCCACCCAGTTGGACTAAAACGCCCAGTAGCGTTCCAGATTTGGATTCCTGGTGGATTACCTCGAGCACGTCCTCCAGCGTGAGTGGTTCAAAATACAGCCGGTCACTGGTGTCGTAGTCGGTGGACACGGTTTCCGGGTTGCAGTTGATCATGATGGTCTCAAAACCAGCGTCAGCCAGAGCAAACGCTGCGTGGACGCAAGAGTAATCAAACTCGATACCCTGTCCGATTCGGTTGGGCCCAGACCCCAGAATCACGACCTTCTTACGATTGCTCGGTCGAACTTCGGAATCAAAATCGTAACTGGAGTAGTGATAGGGCGTCTCAGCGGGGAACTCCCCAGCACAGGTGTCCACGGTCTTATAGACCGGCCGTATTCCCAGGCGGTGCCGTTCTCTGCGCACCTCATACTCGCTCATGCCCCGAAGCTCAGCCACTTGCACATCACTCAAGCCGTGTTCTTTGGCGAAGCGAAGAATCTCAGTGGTCAGCTCCGGTGCACGCCTAACCTTCTCGGCCACCTCGTTGATGAGTTGGATCTGATCGACAAACCAGGGATCTATTCCCGTTTCGGCATATACCTGCTCTACGGTTGCACCTGCTCGAAGCGCCTGTTGCACCGTCACGATACGACCATCGGTGGGAATGCGGGATTTGATCAGTAGTTCCTTCTTGCTGAGGGGTTGTTCGCCCCAGTGAAAGGAGCTCCCACGCTGCTCGAGTGACCGCAGCGCCTTGTTGAGTGCTTGGCTGAAGTTTCGACCAAGCGCCATTGCCTCCCCCACCGATTTCATCGTTGTGGTGAGCGCGCGATCGGCGAGCGGGAACTTTTCAAAGGCGAACCGGGGAACCTTGACTACCACGTAGTCAAGAGTTGGTTCAAATGACGCAGGAGTCACTTTGGTGATGTCGTTGGGAATTTCGTCCAGGCGGTAGCCGAGCGCCAATTTGGCTGCAATTTTGGCAATCGGGAACCCAGTCGCCTTGGATGCCAGTGCGGAACTCCTGGAGACCCGAGGATTCATCTCAATAACAATGATGCGACCAGTTACTGGATCCACCGCGAATTGAATATTACATCCCCCGGTATCGACGCCGACCAAACGAATGATCGTGATTCCGATGTCACGGAGCTTCTGATACTCCCGGTCCGTCAGGGTGAGTGCCGGCGCAACGGTGATGGAGTCACCCGTGTGAACACCGACCGGGTCGACGTTCTCGATCGAACAGACCACGACGGTGTTGTCTGCGCTGTCGCGCATCAACTCGAGTTCATATTCTTTCCATCCGAGGATTGATTCCTCGAGCAGCACCTCGGTCGTCGGGCTCTGGTGGAGACCATCAGAGACCATCCGAATCAGTTCTTGCCTGTCGTGAGCAAAACCAGAACCAAGACCTCCCATGGTGAAGGAAGGCCTGATCACGAGTGGATACCCCAGGTCATCGGCGAACAACACCGCTTCTTCGACGGTCGTCGCGATATGGCTCTTGGCGACCTCAGCACCCGCTTCTAAGACGAGCTCTTTGAAAATCTGCCTATCTTCTCCACGCTGAATAGCCTCAAACGACGCCCCAATGAGCTCGACATCGTATTTCGCCAGTATTCCCTCTTGGTGCAACGCCATCGCAGCGTTCAGCGCGGTCTGCCCTCCCAGAGTGGGCAGGATGGCGTCGGGGCGTTCTTTCGCAATGATGGCCTCGAGCACAGGAGTGGTGATGGGCTCGATATAGGTCTGATCAGCGAACCCAGGATCGGTCATGATGGTGGCCGGGTTGGAGTTCACCAAGATGACCCGGATTCCCTCTTCGCGAAGGACACGACATGCCTGCGTGCCAGAGTAGTCAAACTCTGCAGCCTGTCCAATCACGATGGGCCCTGACCCAATAACGAGGACGCTCTTGATGTCGTCGCGCTTAGGCATTAGTTGTTTCCTCCACGGCTGGTTGCTTGGTGCTCAAGAACTAGATCTCTGAACCGATCGAATAGGTACGTACTGTCGTGCGGACCGGCAGCTGCCTCCGGGTGGTATTGAACCGAGAAAGCCGGCAGATCGAGAGCGCGGATTCCCTCCACAACGTTGTCGTTCAGGCTCACGTGGCTTACCTCGACCCGACCAAAACCTTCAGGAGAATCAATAACGCCGTCTCTCGGTGCATCCACGGCAAAGCCATGGTTTTGCGCCGTGATTTCTATATGTCCGGTTGTTTTATCCAGCACAGGCTGGTTGATTCCCCGGTGACCGTATTTGAGTTTGTAGGTCGGGAATCCGAGAGCTCGACCCAACAGTTGGTTTCCAAAACAGATACCAAAGAAGGGCAGCTTTTCGCGCAGCGCCTCCCGCAAAAGGCCTACCTGTTCGTCGTTGGCGGAGGGATCCCCAGGACCGTTTGAGTAGAACAAGCCAACCGGGTTGATGGCTTTCACATCGGCATAGCTGGAGGACGCAGGAAGCACATGCACGTCAAAACCACGCGCTGCTAGGTGGTGGATGGTCGACTCCTTGATTCCCAAGTCGATCACCGCCAATGCTCCCAGTGCCGGCCCCACTGCCGGGACAACCCGGACCTGCTCAAGGGAAACCTGTGTGGAAAGGTTCGCCCCCGACATCGAGGCTTGATTCGTCACCCGCTTCAGCTGTTCGGCCTCGCTCAGGTCATACGCGCCCCCACTAAATATTCCGCCCTTCATAACCCCCGCTTCGCGAAGAACCAGGGTGATGCTTCTAGTGTCAACCGAGGCGATGCTAATGATTCCTTGGGCTTCTAGTTCGTCATCCAGGCTCCTCACGGAACGATAGTTCGACGCTCTGCGAGCTGGGTCACGGACCACAAAACCCTCTACCCAGATTCGCCTCGACTCTGCATCTTCGTCGTTAATTCCGGTGTTCCCAATGTGTGGTGCGGTCATCACGACGATCTGTCCGGCATAGCTGGGGTCGGTGAGCGTCTCCTGGTATCCAGTCATACCAGTGTGAAAGACAACTTCACCCAGGGATTCACCTGTGGCACCCCACGCTCGGCCTTCATAACGACGGCCATCTTCTAAGACCAGTACAGCTTTTTCCACACTCAACGTTGTGCCTTCCCTATCTGCTCAATATGCAAAATCAAATCCTCAGAATCAGAGTCAACGAGACGGAAATAGCTCTCCACGTCGTGCTCTCCAAGCTTCCAGCCGACCATCACAAGACCATCGGGTTCCACCACCCGGTCGATTGTCCAGGTCGCCCGTCCCGCACTGATTCCGGCGCCGACCGGAATCAGTATCGGGTTGCTCCCCCGGATTCTGAGCACGAGTCCCTCCGGATACACCTCGACGACAACCTTGGACCGATAGGCCAACGGCTTAACCGCGACCCGTTGTAATGGCTTGGTGGCCTCGGTGGTTGCCACATAGAGCCCCTCAGCGCGATAGCGCGCCTCGCCTGCTGGAACGCTCCAATTCATGGCTCGGGCCAGGGGTTCGTATCGCTTGTGACGGTTCCACCAGCCCCATCCGGCCCCGGCCAGGGCGAGAGTCATCAGGGCGATCATGATGAGCCCGGCTTGCTCCTGGTTCATGCTTTTCCTTTTCTCATGGGTCTATCAAGCTGGGTGACAAGCTGACCATCAAAGACGGTGGCGACACCTTTATAGAAGGTATTCATGACCCGGCCTGGCAATACCCGGTCGCGATAGGGGTTGTTATTGCTCAAGCTAGCCTGCGGTGAAAGAGCGGGTTGGTGCACGTCCACCAGGGTCAGATGAGCAGGCGCTCCGAGAGCGAAGGGTGTTTCGTAGCCGGCCAGAGAACCAATCCGCGCCGGAGTAATAGAAAGAATGCGAGCAACATCTGCAAGGGAAATGTGACCAGGGTGAACCAGAGTTTCTAGCACCACTGGTAGGGCAGTTTCCAATCCCAACATGCCAAAGGCTGCCTCAGCAAAGGCGCATTCCTTGGCTTCAGCAGGGTGCGGGGCGTGGTCGGTTGCAACAATGTCAATAACGCCCTCGGCCACTGCTGCTCGAAGAGCGAGCGTGTCTTCGCTCCTGCGCAAAGGAGGGTTGACCTTGTACACCGAATCATAGGAGGCCACCAGGTCTTCGGTCAGGAGCAGATGATGCGGAGTGACCTCTGCCGTCACCTGAATCCCCCGATTCTTTGCCCAGCGGATGACGTCAATCGAACCAGCAGTGGATAGGTGGCAGACGTGCAATCGTGCTCCAGTGTCTTCGGCTAACAAAACGTCCCTGGCAATGATGGACTCCTCCGCGACTGCGGGCCAGCCTTCGAGGCCCAGGCGCTCAGCGAGAGAACCCTCGTTCATTTGGGCGTCCGGAGTGAGCCTGGGGTCTTGGGCGTGCTGGGCAATGACGGCCCCCAGAGTCACCGAGTATTCCAAGGCTCTGCGCATAAGCAACGAATCGGCGACGCATTTACCGTCATCGGAAAAAACTCGAACCTGGCCCAAACCTTGAGCCATAGCTGCCATGGCGGAGAGTTTCTCTCCCAGCAGGCCGCTCGATATCGCACCAACCGGTCGCACATCAACGTAACCGGCTCGTTCGCCAAGCTGGTGGACGAGATTCGTCACCGACGGACTATCTGCCACCGGGTCCGTGTTTGCCATGGCATGGACAGCCGTGAAACCCCCCAGCGCTGCTGCCTGTGACCCAGAGGCAATCGTCTCTGATTGCTCTGCCCCGGGTTGGCGAAGGTGCGTGTGTAAATCAACAAGTCCCGGAAGAGCAACCAGACCATTCGCATCCACCGTCACTGTTTTGCCACCGGCAGGCAGATCAGAGACAGGAACAAAGACACCGCTGGATATGGCTATGTCGGCGGATTTCTCGCCCAGAATTGTGGCACCGGTTATGAGATAGTTGGTCATTGCTTCTCTCCCCAGACCTCAAATAACGCGGCCATTCGAACAGAGACACCGTTTCGAACCTGGTCGAGCACAACTGACCTGCTGGAGTCAGCAACGGCCGACTCAATTTCAACACCGCGGTTCATTGGTCCCGGGTGCATCACCACGGTGTGGTCAGGCAACCTCGATGCTCGGTCCCGCGTCAGGGCAAAGTTCTTGATGTATTCCTTGCCAGAGGGAAAAAAGTCTCCCCTTATTCGCTCTTTTTGAACGCGCAACATCATGACAGCATCAGGGCCCGTAGCAAGAGCGTCGTCGAGGTCAAACAAAGGCGCTACAGGCCACTGATCGACACCACCCGGCATGAGGCCCTGAGGACCCACCAATGTCACCTTCGCACCCAGTGTGGTGAGGAGGAAGACGTTGGACCGAGCAACCCTGGAGTGTGCAATATCGCCGACGATCACGACGTGCGCACCTGTGAGCGTCTTTCCACGGGGTTCCTGGTGCAGTTTTTGCCGCAGGGTCGCAGCGTCTAAAAGCGCCTGTGTAGGGTGCTCGTGGGTCCCATCACCTGCGTTGATCACCCTCGCTTGCACCCACGAGGACGAAGCCAGGGTCGCCGCGGCCCCCGAAGCGAAGTGCCGGATCACGATGATGTCGGCGCCCATGGCCTCTAAGGTTTGAGCGGTGTCTTTCAGGCTCTCGCCCTTGGAGACGCTGGAGCCATGGGCCTGAAATGTCATCACGTCTGCCGACAGCCTCTTGGCAGCTGCCTCAAACGACAGTCTGGTTCTCGTAGAGTCTTCAAAGAAGAGATTAACCATGGTCACACCGCGAAGCGTCGGAAGCTTGGGGACCTGCCGGTTAGCGACCGCAGAAAACTCTTCGGCTGTATCAAGCAGGCGAAGTGCATCCTCGACACTCATGCCCTCCGTTGCAAGGATGTGCTTCATGAGACCACCTGCACTTCTTCAACACCGTCCGTGTCATCGAGCAAAACTGTTATCCGTTCGCCCTGGTGTGACGGAAGATTCTTCCCCACATAATCTGCTCTAATGGGCAACTCGCGGTGACCCCGATCGACCAAGACTGCGAGGCGCACTGCCCGAGGACGACCGACAGCCGTTAATGCATCGAGGGCTGCTCGGACGGTTCGACCGGAGAAGAGAACATCATCAACCAAGATTACCACCTTGTCATCCACACCACCGGAGGGAACAGAGGTGGGATGAGGCGTGCGATGCCCACCCTGGTTGAGGTCGTCTCGATACAAAGTCACATCTAAAGCGCCCGCCGGGACGTCACTCCCGCAAATATCGGAAATGTGCTGAGCAAGCCTCTGTGCGAGGACAACACCGCGGGTCGGAATTCCCAAAAGAACGAGCTCATCAACCACCGGAGTGGCTTCGATAATTTCATGGGCGATGCGTCGGAGTGTCCGATCGATATCTGACTCTGAGAGAACAACGCGCGCACCCACTGAGCCCTCCTTTCGCGCCTCACAGGACGCCAGTTAAAGCAGGTCTATCGACCACGATAGCGCACGCCCCGGGGTTTGCGCTCGAAAAACTCCTAGGACTCCGCGATTTTTGCAAGAATCCCGTGCACAAAGCCACCAGATGATTCCGTGCTGAGTTCGTTTGCAATCTCTAGAGCTTCGGAAATAGCAACAGGCACTGGAATCTCGTCGTTATGCAACAGCTCCCACACTCCGATGCGAAGAATGGCCCGGTCGACCGCAGGCATTCGATCGAGGGGCCAGGAGGTGCTGGTTCTGGAGATGACGTCGTCGATTTCGTACCTGTGCAGAAGCACCCCAGACAGGATCTGTTCGGCGTATACCCACGTTGTTTGACGCTCGGGTTCCCTGGCCGCTTCTAAGCGTGCCTGGGCAACAGCCTCGTCTAGGTCTAGCTCTCGAACATCGGCGCTAAACAGCACATCGAGAGCCCGTTTACGCGCCTTCCGCCGGGCGCTCACTCGTCGCTTACGCGACCGAGATAGTCACCCGTGCGCGTGTCCACCTTGACCTTGGTGCCCTGCTCAACGAACAACGGGACCTGGATTTCATATCCGGTCTCGAGGGTCGCAGGCTTAGTGCCACCGGTAGAGCGATCACCCTGCAACCCAGGCTCGCTGTACGTAATTTCTAAAACAACAGAAGCGGGAAGCTCGACATAGAGGGCTTCGCCCTCGTGCATGGCGATGGTCACTCCCTGATTCGAGAGCATGAAGTTCGACGCGTCGCCGACGACGGCTCCTGGAACCGTGACCTGGTCAAAATCAGCCTGGTCCATGAATACAAAATCCGGTCCGTCCTCATACAAGAACGTGTAATCGCGACGGTCTACGGTGGCGAAATCAACCTTTGTGCCGGCGTTGAACGTCTTATCCACGACTTTGGCTGATCGCACGTTCTTCATTTTGGTACGAACGAATGCACCGCCTTTACCGGGCTTAACGTGCTGAAATTCCACGACTGCCCACAACTGCCCATCGAGCAAAAGGACGCTGCCATTCTTAATATCGTTCGTTGTTGCCATTGTCTTACCTTCCGAAGCTAGCCATGATCTGAGTGAGCGCCAGGCGATAGGAGTCCATTCCAAAACCTGCAATCACACCGGTAGCGACACCGGAAATCACCGAGCGGTGTCGGAACTCCTCACGGGAATGCGGATTGGACAGGTGCACCTCGATCAACATAAGGCCTGCGCCAGTAACCATCGCGCAGGCATCACGCAAAGCATAGGAATAGTGCGTGAAAGCGGCGGGGTTGAAAATCACTGCCATTTTCTTATCCACCGCGGTGTGCAGGAAACCCATTAGTTCCGCTTCATCGTCGGATTGCACACACTCAATGTCAACGGAGCCGTTTGCCAGCTCTATCAGGGCCTTTTCAATGTCGGCCAGGCTCTGGCTGCCATATATTTCCGGCTCGCGTGACCCCAGGCGCCCCAGATTGGGCCCGTTGAGAACAAGAACATGTGGCATGCCCTTTAGCCTAGCTGGCGGACTGATGCAGTTCGGTATATGCAGCAAACAGCACGGACTCATCCGGAATAGCTAAAACCCTCGGTTTGCCTACGGCATCGAGAACCACAAACCGCACCACACCGCTCCTGGCTTTTTTATCCCGCTGCATTGTCGCCAACAGTGTTTTCCATCGATCCGGTGGATAGGTGATGGGAAGACCGAGTGATCCAAGCACCCTTCGATGGCGCTCCACTGAATCGTCGTCGAGATTTGCCACGATACGAGAAAGCTCTGCAGCAAACATCATGCCAATCGAAATTGCCACACCGTGGCGCCATTGATAACGCTCGGCGTGCTCAATCGCGTGACCAAGAGTGTGACCGTAATTCAAGATTTCCCGTTGACCACCCTCGCGGAAATCGGTCCCGACAACTGACGCCTTGACAGTGATTGACCGAACTACCAACTCGAGAAACTGATCAGATGCCGTATCGAGACACTGCTCCAATGAACCCTCGAGTAGTTCGAGAATGGCGGCATCCTGAATAAAACCGCATTTGACGACTTCGGCTAACCCTGCACGGACATCATTCTTGCTGCAACTTGCCAAGACAGCCGTATCAACAATGACAGCGCGAGGGGAATAGAAGGATCCCACCAGGTTTTTGCCCTCTTGGGTATTGATTCCCGTCTTACCGCCAATCGCTGCGTCCACCATGCCGAGCACCGTGGTTGGGACCTGAATGAGCGGAACGCCTCGAAGCCAGGTTGCTGCAACAAACCCAGCAAGGTCGGTGGTCGCTCCGCCACCAAGAGAAATAATGGTGTCGTTTCGGTGGAAATCGAGTTGCCCTAAAAGGCCCCAACAGAATGAGGCCACTTCGATACGTTTTGCTCCTTCTGCATCGGGAAGCTCACACAAAAACACCTGGCGCTTTGCAGACAAGGACTCACGAAGCGACTCAGCAATGGCTGCCAGAGGGGGCGCATGAACAATCATGACCTTCCTGGAATCCCCCGGGATCTGAGCATCAAGGAGGTCAAGGGTGCCTGGTCCCACAATCACGGGGTAATCCCCAAACGTGTCGTTTACGACATTAATTGTCGCGATCTCTTGGCTCATGTGCCGAGCTCCTGCTCAACCCACTGCACAACCTGCAGGGCTATGTGATCGAGTGGTTCGCTCGAGGTATCAAAAACAACATCCGCAACTTCCTCGTACCACGGCTGGCGTTGCTCCACCAGAGCCTTCCAGCTCTCCAAACCACCGGTGAGCAGTGGCCTCTTGTCTGGATTGAGGCGAGGAGCAACCTTGTCTGCACTAATCGTCACCAACACAACGCGCTGATCACCCAAGTCCTTGCGAGTGTCCGGGTCAACCACCGCTCCCCCACCCAATGCCACTACTGCGGACTGGGTGAGGGCATTGATGATCGCTGCACGCTCAAGGTCGCGAAAATAGGCCTCACCATGTTCTTCAAAGATTTCTGGGATGGGACCGTGTTCCTTGCTAATCACGGAATCGGTGTCGATAAAGGGCGCATCGAGCATTTTGGCAACCCTTCTGCCCACACGAGACTTGCCTGCCGCGGGAGGACCCACGAATACAACCAACGGTCGGTCGTTACCCATCACAGTGAGGGTGCCGGAGAAATAGTAGTGGGAATCGAAGCGAGGTAAGAATCGCGGTTTCTGATGATCTCAGCTAACGAATCTCCACCAAACTTCTCAACCAACGCATCAGCAAGCACCAACATCACCATGGCCTCAGCGACCACACCAGCTGCTGGAACGGCGCACACATCGGAACGCTGGTGGTGCGCAACAGCCTCTTCCCCTGTCGAGGTATCGATGGTTCGAAGAGCCCGAGGAACGGTGGAGATAGGTTTCATTCCCGCGCGCACGCGAAGCACACCACCGGTGCTCATTCCACCCTCAGTGCCACCAGCGCGATCAGAGGTCCTGGAAATGCCGTCTGGTCCCGCCACAATCTCATCGTGCGCTTCGGAGCCTCGTCGTCTGGTGGTCAAGAAACCGTCGCCGACTTCCACTCCCTTAATGGCTTGGATTCCCATCAGGGCACCAGCAAGCTTCGCGTCCAAACGACGATCCCAGTGCACGTACGAGCCCAATCCGGGCGGTAAACCGTGGGCAACCACTTCGACGACGCCCCCTAGGGTGTCGCCGTCTTTGTGGGCTTGGTCAACTTCTGCAACCATCAACGCTGCCGTGGCCTCGTGGGCACACCGAAGTGGGTCTTCATCCAACCGTGGGACGTCGGTATAGGCCGGAACTGGCGCATCTTCGGGAACAGCAATGGGACCAATGGCGACCGTGTGGCTCAACACCTCAATGCCTAACTGACGAAGGAAAGCTCTGGCAACCGCGCCAAGTGCTACTCGGGCAGCCGTTTCTCTTGCACTGGCGCGCTCCAAGACAGGCCTGGAGTCATCGAACCCGTACTTTTGCATGCCCGTCAGATCGGCATGTCCTGGGCGCGGCCTCGTCAAAGGGGTGGCTCGGCCACCCTGCAACTCTTCTTCCGAAACGGGATGGGGGCTCATCACTGTTTCCCACTTAGGCCATTCCGTGTTGGCGACCCTCAACGCGATCGGACCACCCTGGCTGACGCCGTGCCTAACACCGCCAGACAGCGAGACCTCATCGGCTTCAAACTTCATCCTTGCGCCACGGCCGTACCCTAGGCGCCTCCGGGCTAGATCATCCTGGATCTCCGACACCGTAATCGGCACTCCGGCAGGGAACCCTTCCATCAGAGCAATTAGCTCAGGACCATGAGACTCACCCGCAGTTAACCAACGCAACATTGTTCTATTCTTTCATGTTCCACGATTGCCTTAGACCGTGGGCAAGCCCACGGCAGTCTTCATAGCCCTCAAGGCTTCTGCTTCACGAGGGAGCGCCACATCAGCTGCTCCTGAGATGAATAACCGCACCTGAATCAATGCTTGATGAGTAAGCATCGATAAGCCCGATGCGACGGGCTTGGGTGAGCCAGACCACAGCGCCGCGAGAGGTGTCGGCCACGGATGATAAGTGACATCAAACAGTGCGGCATGGGAAACAAGCTCGTGGGGTATGGCGCTGGTTCCATCGACGCCGGTCGGAAGAGTTGATGCCACCAGCGAGACGTTTTTCACATCCACGATGTCTCCTAAGGCCAGAAAGTTGGCGTGGAGTCCTAGGTCCCGAGCTAATGCCAGAGTCCCAGCCGAACGACCTTCGTCCCGGGCGGCGATGGTGACCTCCTTGCCCCCGAGAGTCGAGAGAGCACTGAGTACCGATCGTGCAGTTGCACCCGCACCCAGCAGAAGTGTGTGGCGGACATCCGTAATCTGTGCCTCCTTGAGCGCCCCAATAACTCCGAAGGGGTCAGTGTTCTCTAGGTAAAGGCCCTGGTTCGTGGCGACGACCGTGTTCGCGGCCCCGAGCACATCGACGAGCCCCCGATGGTCTGGCACCAGCGACAGGATTGCCTCTTTGAGCGGCATCGTGAGCGACACCCCCAGGTAGGAATCATCGACCAGCTCAAGTGCCCCCCGGAGGTCGTCTTGGGAGACCTCCCGACGGTCATAGTGTGCTTCGAGACCGAGAACGCCATACGCGGCATTGTGCAATGTCGGAGAAAGCGAGTGGGCAACAGGCTGACCCCAGACCTCAGCCTTCGACCTAGCAGCCAGGGTATTCCGCATTCTCAGAGCACCACTGACGAAGCAAGGGCACATAACTAAGGTGCTCCTGCAGAGAGCTCGTGAAAATGGTTTCGCCAGTTTCTAGGTTCACCGTAATGAAATACACCCAGTCCCCTTCTGCGGGGTTCAAGACTGCCTCCAGCGCCAACTGGCCGGGCAAAGAAATGGGACCCGGTGGCAAACCAACAATGGTGTAGGTGTCATAGGTCTCATCGAGATCGTCTCGATACGTCGCGTCAGATTGCAGACGCCCGTTGTGATCCTGTTGACGAACGCCGTCTATGCGGTTCTGAAAAACCCTGGCAACCTTGGCGAAATCATCGGGAAGTCGGGATTCACGTTGCACCAGCGCAGCAAACGTCAAAACATAGTGTCGATCTTTCGGGGCAACACCCAGAGCGGTGAGGCGAGAAGACATTTCATTCACCATCCGGGAAATGACGTCTTCCGCGCTCACTCCTGGCTCAAAGGTGTATGTGTCGGGGAACAGATACCCTTCCAGCTTGCCTGTGGGCACATCAAGGCCATACAACGAGGGATCAGCCGCTGCTTGGAGCTCAGCCAGCGGGATGTCTGTGTTCTCTGAGATGATCTCTAAGGCTCGGCTGAGCCGGACACCCTCTGGCAGAGTAATTCGCCACTCAAGCCGGTTCGAAGAATCCCGCAATGCTTGGATGGCTGACTCTGCCGACATTCCAGTCAAAAGGCGATACGTGCCGGCTTGAAAGACAATTGTCGGGTCAGCCAACAGGATGTTATAGACCGATTCGAACGACGCAGTCACGCCGCTCTCGGCGAGGTTCCTCGCTACCGCTTCCCCGATATCCCCGGGGCTGATGGTGAATTCAATGACGGGTTCCGCTCCCCCACCCTCAAAATCGGCGATTTCCTCTTCAGCAAAGTAATCAACCACTCGCTGGCCGTACTCATTCCAGACCACCCACAAGCCCGCACCGCTGAGGACAATTATTGCAATGGTGACAACGGCAAACACTGTTTTCCCGCGGGAGGGCGGACGCTTATCGCGCAGTTCTTTCCGGGGCCGCAGGGGTTCTTGCAGCGAGCCTTGGGTTCCAGGTGATTGCGGAAGCGTCTGGAATATGCGGTCGAACTCAGAGTCGTTTGTCATAGCGTTGTCATGGGGATTCTGCTAGAAACCCGGGAGGCACCCCCTGGAGTCGCTCGGCGTCAAGCGCGTGTTGCAACAGGATAACAGCAGCAGCTTGATCAACAATATTTTTGGAGTTCTTGGCGGAGCGACCGGCTCGACGCAAACCTCGGTGCGCCTGAACAGTGCTCAAGCGCTCATCCACCATTCGAACCGGGCAGGTGACCTGGCCTGCAAGCTCGCGTGCAAAGACACGCGAGTCAGTTGTCGAGGCGGTGTCTCCGCCGGAGAGAGACAAAGGCAAGCCAACGATCACTTCCAACGGCTCATACTCTGTGATGTACAAAAGCACCTGCAGAAGGGCCTCAGACCTCGGTGCCGTGGCGATGGGAACAGCCATCAGACCATCTCTATCGGATCGAGAAAGACCAACCCGGACCGACCCCACGTCGATTCCCAGTCTGGTCCCTGTCCTCATGACACCTGTTCCACAAGACCTCGAAGCGTCGTCATAACCGAATCAAGACGGGATGTCTCAGGTCCGCCGCCCTGGGCAAGAGCAGGCTTTCCACCGCCGCCACCGCCTAAATCTGTCGATGCCCTCTTAACAAGATCTCCTGCATTCACACCGTGGGTAACGGCGGCTGGGGTGGCGGCAACCACGATTATTGCTCGCCCCGCAATGACAGCGGACAGGATGACGACTGCGGGCTTATCGCCTAGGGCCTGAAGCACGCCCTGGGTCACCACCCGCAACTCATCGGCATCTGCAACATCCGACACAGTTTCAGCAACTGCAGTGATTTTCCCGAGCATTGTTGCTGTCTGTGTGAGAGCTGGAATCCTTGACTGAGCGGCCTGCTGGTTGGTCTTCGCAACCGCTTTTTCAAGTTTCTTCACCTGGTTGACCAGGTCTTCAATACGCTTGGGTAGCTCCTCACGCGGGGTTTTCAAAAGCTGGGTGAGCCTGCGCATAATGGAGCGCTCGATCGAGAAATCAGCGATCGCAGCGTCACCTACCAGTGCTTCAATTCGCCGGGCGGTAGAGGACACCGAACTTTCGCCGATCACCGTGACAACACCAATCTGGGACGAGCGAGCGACGTGCGTCCCTGCACATAGCTCCCTCGACCACGGGCCACCAATATCCACCATGCGCACAACATCGCCGTATTTCTCGCCAAAGAGGGCCATCGCGCCCTGCGCTCTGGCGTCGTCGAGCGACATGATTCTCGTGGTCACCTCGAGATCATCTCGGATCGCGGTGTTACTCAGCTCACCAATCTGAGCCTCAGCATCAGCCAAGAGCCCCTGGTTCCAGGAAAAGTCCAAGCGCAGGTAGCCAGGCCGGTTCAAGGAACCGGCCTGGGTGGCGTGCGGACCCAAGGTGTCTCGGAGCGCCGCGTGAATCAAGTGTGTTGCTGAGTGGGCTCGTCGACCCTCATATCGTGTGAGGGGATCAACCACTGCGTGCACGAGTGATCCCACCGACACGTCACCCTTATTGATTACTACTGTGTGGCTAATCAACCCTGGAACGGGCTTTTGAACGTCCAAGACGTCAGCAAAGAAATTGGCACCCTGGATCACGCCTTTGTCAGCGACCTGACCGCCAGACTCTGCGTACAAGGGCGTTTCTTGCAGAATCAGTTCGACCGTGTCACCGGCCTGTGCGCTCGAAACTGAAAGGCCGTTCTGCAGAATCCCGAGCACCTGAGACTCAACCTCACGTGCGTCATATCCGCAAAATACCGTTTCCCCGAGGGCCCGGAACTCTGAATAGACCGAGATATCAGCCAAGGCAGATTTCTTAGACTTGGCGTCTGTCTTTGCGCGTTGGCGTTGCTCCTGCATGAGCTCATCAAACGCTGCCCTATCAACATCAAGCCCCGCCTCGCCGGCCATTTCCAGAGTCAAGTCGATGGGGAAACCGTAGGTGTCGTGCAACAGGAAAACGGTGTCTCCGGGGAGCTCCCGTTCACCCGCGTCTTTGGTTTTCGCCACCGCCATATCCACGATCGAGATTCCCGCTTCAAGGGTCTGCAGGAAAGATTCTTCCTCGGCATAGGCCAACTGACTGACCCTCGAAAACTCCTGATCCACCTCCGGATATGCAGCGGACATAGCCCTCTGGGAAGCGGCAAAAAGCTCGGGAAAGCTAGCGTCTTGATAGCCGAGCAGACGCATAGACCTAATAGAGCGCCTCAGCAGGCGTCGCAGCACATATCCACGTCCGTCATTACCTGGCACAACCCCATCAGTCATTAACATCAAAGACGAGCGGATGTGATCTGCGATGACTCGCATGCGAACATCATCCTCTGGGTCAGCGCCATAGCGGCGTCCTGACAGCAACGATGCGGCGTCGAGAACTGGACGCACCTGGTCGATTTCATACATGTTGGCGACGCCCTGTTTGAGGAACGCGACCCGCTCCATACCCATGCCGGTATCAATGTTTTTCTGGGGAAGTTCACCCAGGATGTCAAACTCAGTCTTGCTGGTGACATTGCCGATCAAATACTGCATGAACACGAGGTTCCAGATCTCTAAATACCTCGTGTCATCAACGGCTGGCCCACCATCTGGGCCAAATTCAGCACCTCGGTCAAAATATATTTCAGAGCACGGGCCGGCAGGTCCTGCTTGGCCGGTTGACCAGTAGTTGTCTTCTCGACCCATTTTCTGGATGCGATCATCCGGCAACCCGGCGATTTTCCGCCACAAGTCCGCTGCTTCGTCGTCGTCTTCATAGACGGTGACGAAGAGCTTGCTTTCATCGAAACCCAGTCCACCATCAGATTCAGACTGTGTCAACAACTCCCAGGCATACTCAATGGCGCCTTCTTTGAAGTAATCCCCGAAGGAAAAGTTGCCATTCATTTGGAAGAACGTTCCGTGCCGTGTGGTCTTTCCCACCTCTTCGATATCGAGAGTGCGGATGCACTTTTGCACGCTTGTCGCCCGTGGATACGGAGCCGGCACAACACCGGTGAGATAGGGAATAAAGGGAACCATTCCTGCAACCGTGAACATCAGGGTCGGGTCATCGCTGACCAACGAAGCAGAAGGCACAATTGTGTGCCCGCGATCACCGAAGTAGGTCAGCCACCGATTCTTGATGTCCGCAGTTTCCATGACGCCTGGTCTTCCTACTTGCCCGAGGGGCGATATGTGTCGTTGAAACCATCACGGAAGGACACCAGAGTGGCCCTGGCCCGGGCAAAAAAATCTCTACCCTCTGGTGTTTGGTTGATGATGTGTGCCAAACCAAAGCCAGCAACAATTCCTAACAGGGCGGTAAAAAAACGACTCATCACTCTCCCTTTCTCGACGCTAAGCCTAGAACACCGGAAACAACTGTGGTGGGGAAGCCTGGACTCCCCCACCACACGTTTGGGGTCTTAGCGGGCGGCGTAGTACTCCACCACGAGCTGAACTTCACAGGTCACGGGGACCTCAGCGCGCTTGGGACGACGGACCAACACAGTTTGGAGCTTGTCGAGCTCAACCTCAAGGTAGGAAGGCGTGGGGGGCAAGACATCAACGTGAGCTCCAGCAGCAGCGACCTGGAAAGGCTCCATTTCCTCACTGCGGGGCTTGACGTGGACCATCTGACCTGGCTTCACACGGAAAGAGGGGCGGTCAACCAGTTCTCCGTTGACAAGGATGTGACGGTGCACAACCATCTGGCGAGCCTGAGCCGTGGTGCGGGCGAATCCTGAGCGAAGGACAACGGCGTCGAGACGCATCTCCAACAGCTCGACTAAGTTCTCACCGGTCAGACCCTGGCTCTTGCGGGCCTCTTCGAATACTCGACGAAGCTGTGCCTCGCGAATGCCGTACTGGGCGCGCAGGCGCTGCTTCTCGCGCAAACGAACAGCGTAGTCACTGTCGGTCTTGCGCTTGGTGCGACCGTGCTCACCTGGAGCGTAGGGACGCTTCTCTAAATACTTGGCCGCCTTGGGGGTCAGGGCGATGCCCAATGCCCGTGAAAGGCGGGTCTTGCTTCTGGTACGGGAACGAGTTGACACGAAAGTTTCTCCTTGATGCTGGGCAGGGCTCCCGGACGGGACACCACACAATAGATTCAACGAGAGGGATTACGTCTGCGAGGAAGAGGCTACAGCTACCCTTCGCCAGAACCATATGTCTGCAGCCGCGCGTTCATATGGTCTGTGACCAGCCATAAAGGTAGCACACATCCCCCACCTTAGGCCTCGCTGTGACCACCCTTGAGTATGCGACGAATCGCGTCATTGCGCTTGGCAAGCTCCGCTTCAAAACCCCTGCTGGTTGGCCTGTAATACACATCGTTGCCGACCGCATCGGGGGCGTAATCCTGTGCCACAATGCCCGCCTCAACGTCGTGTGGGTAGCGGTAGCCCTTCCCGTGCCCGAGTGCCGTAGCGCCCGGATAATGCGCGTCTCGAAGCGCAGACGGAACCTGACCAATGGTGCCGGACCGAATAGCCTCTTGGGCTTCATTAATTGCCCGATAGGCGGCATTCGACTTTGGAGCAAGGGCCAGATAGACCGTCACCTCTGCCAGGGGAATCCGACCTTCTGGCATACCGATGAGGGCAATCGCCTGAGCAGCACTCACCGCCATGGTCAAAGCCTGTGGGTCGGCCAGACCGATGTCCTCGGACGCCAAGATAATCAGCCTCCGAGCAATAAACCGCGCGTCCTCGCCCGCCTCGATCATGCGGGCCAAGTAATGCAGAGCGGCATCGGCGTCACTCCCCCGCACGGACTTAATAAAGGCGCTGATCACGTCGTAGTGCTGGTCGCCATTCTGGTCGTAGCGAACAATGGTGTGATCCGACGCCTGGGCGACGTGATCGCTCGTTATCGCGGCACCCTCACCCTCGCGATCGAGTGCCACGCCTGCCGCTGCCTCCAGCGCGGTGAGAGCCTTTCTCGCATCACCATCAGCCAGGCGAACAAGCGCATCGCGCGCCCCAGCGTCCAGCACCACCCGACCAGCTAGACCTCGGGCGTCCAGCACTGCTCGACCAAGGAGCTTCTCAATGGCCGTGGAATCTAAGGGCCTGAGCGTGACCAATAATGACCGACTCAACAGCGGAGAGATGACGGAGAAGGAGGGGTTTTCAGTGGTTGCAGCAACCAACACCACAACACCGTTTTCCACCCCGGGCAACAATGCGTCTTGCTGGGCTTTGGAAAATCGGTGGATCTCATCGAGAAACAAAACCGGTGCAACTCCGCTTGATTCGCCCTCGATACGGGCATCATGCAGGGCATCTCGAACGTCCTTGACGCCGGCAGTCACAGCGGATAATTCAACAAACTTTCGGCCCGATGATCTGGCCATAACGCTCGCCAGGGTGGTCTTCCCGGTTCCCGGCGGTCCCCACAGAATCAGCGAACTCACAGCACCACGATGGTGAGGGTCAGCCAAAAGTCGAACCGGGCCACCGGGTTGCAAAACGTGTTCCTGACCAACCACGTCATCCAAGGTGTTCGGGCGCATTGCGACCGCCAACGGCAACGGCGCACTCCACAGAGCTGGTCCAGACATGTCTTCATGGTATCGATAGGGCTCATCCAAGCCGTCTAAGATGAGCAAGGTCCAGGGAAGAATTCGCATCAAGGAGTTGTGGTGGCAAAGATAGATCGCCTGAAGAAAGATCGCCTTCGCGAATTTGAAGCACGCCAGGTGCAAAACACCACCCGACGCGAGCGACTGCGGAAGGACCAGTGGGTGTGGTCGGGAGCCGCCGTGATCGCCGTTGTGATCTCCAGCCTGGGTCTCTTTTCTTACACAACAATTGGACCCGGCGCTCCGCTTCAAGCACCACCAACGAGCCTCAGCGAGAACCGCGAATGGTCCGGAGAGATAACCATCAGCGGCGTTGAACTCGCCGTCACCCTCGATGGAGCCAACGCCCCGCAAGCGGTAGCAAATTTCGTCCAACTATCCAGCGATGGCTTCTTTGATGAGTCTGCATGTCACCGACTGACCACCGACGTCATCTATGTTTTGCAATGTGGTGACCACCTAGGGCTTGGTACCGGTAATCCCGGATATACCTTCGGCCCCATAGAAAACGCCCCCACCGATGAGTTTTACCCCAAGGGAACCATCGCTATGGCTCGCTCGCAAGGTGATGCGGAAAGTCAGGGTAGCCGATTCTTCATTGTCTACGAGGACAGCACCATTCCTTCAGATCTGGTCGGCGGTTACACGGTCTTTGGAAAAGTGACCTCACCTCTTGATGCCTTTATCAGCGCCTTTGTCACTCCCGGTACTGACGATGGCTCCCCCGATGGCAGACCATCAGCACTGGCCAAGATTGAGAGCATCACAATCCGATAAGGATGCGCCAATTTCGGCCAATCTGCTCCTTGCAGTGCAGTAGGCTAGCGCGCGTTCTAGTGACACCGACACCGTGAGGATCCATGGAGACTTCGACCGAACCTTTTGGGCGTGTAGACCCCGGTGGCATCGTCAGCGTTCGCGAAAGCGACCAGTGGCGTCCTGTCGGATCCTTTCCGGATGGCACCCCAGAGGAGGCTCTCGCCTACTTCCAGCGTAAATTCGCGGACTTAGCAGCCGGGGTTGTCCTGGCGGAACAACGCCTGAAGGCCCAGGCTCCGATCAAGGACCTTCGCGCTCAGGTAAAAAGACTCACCGAAGACTTAGTCGCCCCTGCAGCCGTGGGAAACCTTGCCGCCTTACGTACACGCGTCCAGGCTATCGCTGACGCTCTCCCCGCCCGAGAAGAAGAGCAGAAGGCTGCCACAGAAGCAGAGGTCACAGAAGGCTTAGCCTTGAGGACTGACCTCGTGGAACAGATTGAGAAGTTGGGTGGCCAAGATCCGGCAAAAATTCGCTGGAAACAGGCATCAGAGACCGTGACCGCACTTTTTGAAGCATGGCAAAACCACCAGCAGACGGGACCGAGGCTCCCTAAGAAAGAGGCCGACGAACTCTGGAACAGATTCCGTCGTCAAAGAACTCAGCTGGAACGAGCAAGACGCGCTCACTTTGCTCAACTCGATGGGCAGTCTAAAGAAGCCAAAACCATCAAACGAGACTTCATCGCTCAAGCCGAAGCGCTCGTGGCCAGGGGGGCCGCTGGAATCCCCGCCTACCGCGCCCTGCTCGAGAAATGGAAGACCGCCCCCAGGGCTTCGCGCTCGACCGAGGATGCTCTCTGGGCACAGTTCAAGGCTGCCGGTGACGCTCTGTACGCCGAGAAGGCCGAGCAGGACAAAAAGGATGACGAAGTTGATTCCGTGAACTTTGAGAAGAAGACTGCGTTGCTCGAGGAATTCAAGGACATCCTGTCCATTACTGATCGCGCCCGCGGCTCAGAAAGGCTCCGCGCCTTCCACACACGCTTTGCCGCTTTAGGGCCCGTGCCGAAGAAGAACATCCGCGCCATCGACGACCAAGTAAAAAAGCTTGATGTGTACGTAAAAACTCTGAACGAAGAATTCTGGGTCAAGAATGACCCGGAAAAGAAGGCCAGAAGCTCTTCCATGGCCGACCAGCTCAAAGACGGAATTGCCAAACTCGAGAGTCAAATCGCAGGAGCCACTGGCGCCGAGAAAGACAGTCTCGTCGCCGAGCTAGAGACCAAACGGTCCTGGCTCGCCGTGGTCGACGCCTAAGACTTTCTCCACAGGCGTCTCGGGTTCTCGCCCAGAGACCCCCGTTTCTTGCCATACTGCGGCAATGCAGCCTTCCATTCTTGAGCGCATCAGTGCCCGTGAAGGACACAGCCTGCTGATCGACTCACTCCACCAGCCACGGCCATGGTTTCCCAGCCTTGACGAGCGCGCGCTGTTGGTGCGATCAGCCCTCCCGCCCTGGGCGATTGCCTCTGGAATTACCGCTGGGTGGGTATGGACCGGAATGGGCAACCCGGAGCCTTGGAGTGTGCTTCGGGCGGAAAAACCGGGCCTTTCGCCGCTTGAGCGCGTCGTGTGGCAGGCTCGCATTAGGATCCCCAAACATGACGACATCACTGTTTTACAGGGTCTTACCCTGCTCACGCCCTACTCCACCGTGAGGGAAATCCTCTTGGGTGGAGGGAATATAGACAGGTCAGCGACTCAACTCCTTCTGCTCACCACTGATTCCAGAGAGTCCCTCCGGTCTCGCTGGTTTGAGCGTCGAGCATCCGAGGAAACGAGGAGCCATGCAGAATTAATTCTGACCAGGCTCGAATACCTCCGGGAGACCTATCCCGACATCACCCGATACACGTCGTAGACCGCATCGATCCGTCTCACCGCGTTCAGCACACGTTCGAGATGGGTGACATCTCCCATCTCGAAAACAAAACGGGAGATGGCTAAGTGGCTATCTGAGGTGTTCACCGTTGCTGAGAGGATATTCACGTGGTGTTCAGACAGCACCCTTGTGACATCGGAGAGCAACCCCGGTCTGTCGAGGGCTTCGATCTGAATGTGCACCAAGAACACGCTTCCCTTGGTGGGCGCCCAGTCCACTTCAATCATGCGATCTGGGTTTTCTCGGAGCGACGCAATGTTGGTGCAATCTTCTCTGTGAACACTCACACCGGTTCCTCTGGTCACAAAACCGACAATCCCATCACCGGGCACGGGTGTGCAACACCGGGCAAGCTTCACCAAAATGTCGGGTGCGCCACGGACTAATACTCCAGATTCGCTGGTCCTTGAGGGGCGACCTCGTACTCCCACAAAAACATCATCATCGGTGTCACCATCAGACTGGATAATTCCGAGAATCTTTTCAATCACCGACTGCGTTGAAACATGGCCCTCGCCCACGGCGGCATACAGATCTTCAACGTCGGCAAATTTGAGCACTGCGGCAACACTGGCGACGGATTCTTGACTCATCAAACGTTGCAGAGGCAGGTTCTGTTTCCGCATAGCGCGGGCAATCGCATCCTTACCCTGCTCAATTGCTTCTTCTCTGCGCTCCTTGGTGAACCACTGCTTGATTTTGCTCTTCGCGCGGTGGCTTGCCACAAAGCTCAACCAGTCCTGGCTGGGCGCCGCATCCGGGTTCTTAGAGGTGAATATTTCGACACTGTCACCGCTGTTGAGCTTGGTGTCAAGGGGGACAAGGCGTTGGTTGACCTTCGCACCCATGGTGCGGTGCCCCACTTCAGTGTGCACCGCATAGGCAAAGTCGACAGGTGTTGCTCCCGCAGGCAAACCGACGACCTTGCCCTTGGGAGTGAAAACGTAGAGCTCTTTTGCTCCAATTTCGTAGCGGAGCGTTTCTAGAAACTCAGTGGGGTCGGTGGTTTCTTCTTGCCAATCCGATAGGTGGGCCAACCAGGCCATATCCGTATCGCGGGACACCAGAGCTTTGGCTTTTCCGCCCGCCATTCTCTCTTTGTATGCCCAGTGGGCTGCCACACCAAACTCAGCCCGCTGGTGCATTTCGTAGGTGCGAATCTGGATTTCTACCGGTCTGCCTTCTGGCCCAAACACTGTGGTGTGGAGGGATTGATACAGGTTGAATTTGGGCGTTGCTATGTAGTCCTTGAATCGACCAGGCATCGGGTTCCATCTCGCGTGCACTGCTCCCAATGCCGCGTAACAGTCCCTGATCGAGCTCACCAGAATGCGAATACCGGTCAGGTCGTGGATGTCATCAAAGCCCCTCCCCCGGTTGACCATTTTTTGATAGATGGAATAATTCTGTTTCGGTCTTCCAGTAACTTCTGCTTTGATCTTGGCTCCGCGGAGCTCGCTCTTGACGCTCTCGAGAACCGAGTCGACAAAGGCTTCTCGCTCGGGTGAGCGGTCTTTAACCAGGGACTCTATTTCGACATAAATCTTCGGGTGCAAAACAGCAAAGGACAGGTCCTCAAGCTCCCACTTCACGCTTTGAATACCGAGACGATGCGCAAGGGGGGTGTAAATATCGAGAGTTTCTTGAGCTTTTCGCGCAGCAGATTCCGGGGACACGAAACCCCAGGTTCGCGCGTTGTGGAGCCGATCGGCTAGTTTCACAATGAGCACACGAATGTCCTTGGACATCGCCACAATCATTTTTCTTACAGTTTCAGCTTGGGCGTGGTCCCCATACTTCACCTTGTCCAACTTCGTTACGCCATCGACAAGCATGGCGATCTCTTCACCAAAATCAGAGCGGAGCGCTTCCAGGGAGTAGCTGGTGTCCTCCACGGTGTCGTGCAGAAGCGCTGCAGCGATGGTGACGGGACCAATTCCTAAGTCCGCAAGAATTTGGGACACGGCGAGCGGGTGGGTGATGTACGGCTCGCCTGATTGACGGACCTGACCCTCGTGAGCCTTTTCTGCAACCTTGTAAGCGCGCTCAATCAGGGCAACATCAGCCTTGGGGTGATTTTTTCGAACCGTCCGAAGGAGGCCTTCCGGTCCGTTTTGAGTGGTGGACCTGGAAAACAACCGGGGCAAGAGGGTTCTCAGGCTGCTGGGACCAGCGCTTTGCACCTCAGTCATGCCCACCCCTTCCCTGTTGTGTTCTTAGTGTACGAGGGGGTCTTGGGAAAAAGGCCTTCTTAGCGAACGGCGCCAGTCACAGGCCGTGACTGCTTGAGCTTTCGACCCTGTTTTCTGGTCTCTGGCTCGTTCTCTCGCAAGTGCACATACATGGGTGCCGCGATGAAAACACTCGAATATGTTCCAGCGATCATCCCGATGAAGAGCGCGAGGGCGATATCCCGAAGGGTCCCAGCACCGAGCAAAACCGAACCAATAAAGAGAATCGCACCGACCGGCAAGACCGCAACAACGGAGGTGTTGATAGATCGCACCAGGGTCTGATTCACCGCAAGGTTGACCGATTCCGCAAACGTGCGACGGCTTTCCTCGCCGTCCTGGGAGGTGTTTTCTCGTACCTTGTCAAACACAACAACGGTGTCATAGAGGGAATAACCCAGAATGGTCAACAACCCAATAACCGCGGCAGGGGTGATTTCATATCCCAGAACCCCGTAAATACAAGCGGTAATAACCAAGTCGTGTGCCAAGGCTGTCAGAGCCGCGAGGGACATCTTCCAAGTCCGGAAATAGAGCGCCATAATCATGGACACGAGGACTAGGAATACACCTAAACCGATCAGGGCCTGCCTAGTGATGTCTTGACCCCAAGTGGCGCCGATGAACGACGCGGTCACCTGTTCTACCGACACGTCATAGGCGCTCGCAAGGTCACCTCGAAGGGCAGTCGTCGCTTCGTCGGTGAGCTGCTCTGTCTGAACCCGAATGGAATCTCCACCAACAATGGACACGCGTGGGCTGGATGCTTGCCCCACTACCTCATTCACGGTGTCAGTCGCGATTTGCTCGGAAACCACTGCGGGTTGGGAAATTCTAAATTCAGAACCGCCGCGGAATTCGATGCCAAAAGTGAATCCGCCACGCAGGATCGTGACAAGAAGGGCAACGGCCACAACAGCAGCGCCGATGATGTACCAACGAAGCCTGTTGCCGACAAAGTCAAAGGATTTCTCCCCCGTATACAGAGCGTTTCCAAACTGGGTCAAACGAGACATTATTTCTTCCTCCCCGCTTGAGCGACCTCTTCTTCAGCGGCCTTCCGCTCGGCAATTGTTTGACGACGCTTTGCTTCCTGGGCGCTCTTATTGCGAGCGTTGGGTGCGACGTTCACCGGCTCCCGGAACTTGGCCCGCCCCCGATACACGGCTCCAAGAGCCCTGGGGTCGAGTCCGCTGAGAGGGTGCCCGTTTCCGAAGAACTGCGTTCGACCCAGCAACTGCATGAGAGGTTGGGTGAACAGAGCAACAATGATGAGGTCAACAATCGTGGTGATTCCCAGGGTGAACGCAAACCCTCGAACATTACCCACCGCAAGGATGAACAGCACCGCTGCCGCCAAGAAACCCACAGCGTCGGAGGCGAGAATCGTTCTAAACGCACGTCTCCAAGCTGCAGAAATTGCCGAATCGAGAACACGTCCATCTCGAAGCTCGTCCCGAATACGTTCAAAGAACACAATGAAGGAGTCAGCCGTAATACCAACAGCCACAATCAGACCAGCAATTCCCGCCAATGACAGGCGGTAGCCCTGGGAGTTGGAGAGGTAGGTGATCACGAAGTAGCTCAAGATAAACGCCGTTGTGAGCGAGAAAACCGAGACCAAACCAAGAGTTCGGTACTGGAACAGGGAATAGACAATAACCAGCAGCAGACCGATAAAGCCTGCGAGGAGGCCGCTCTGGAGCTGCGAGAGTCCCAGGGTTGCTGTGATCGTCTCTGCGCTTTGCACTTCAAAACCAATGGGCAAAGCACCAAACTTCAACTGATCCGCCAACACCGTTGCAGAGTCTTGGGTAAAGGACCCACTGATCTGGGGCTTACCGTCGGTAATCGCGGCCAAGGTTCGAGGCGCGCTAATCACCTTGCCATCAAGCACGATGGCAAACTGGTTCTGCACGCCAGGTAGGGCGACCAAGCGCTCGGTCACTCCACGGAAAGCAAGGGTTCCCTCCTGGTTGAAGGTTAAGAACACACCCCACTCGGTCGTCACGCTGCCTTGAGGACCGGGCACAAGCCCCGCCAAAGCGTCGTCGATGGTCTCACCCGCAACTTCAACAGGACCAAGGATGTATTTGGCGAAACGGTCATCAGAACAGGTCACCATAGGCTTTTCCGGGTCCGCGACGTTTGCGCCTAGGCCATCAAGCTGGTCACACGACAGTTCGGTGTAGGAAGCCTGAACGGCGGGAGTTATCCACGCAAGGTCACTCGCGTTCTCCGGAACCAGTCCACTGTCGACAGGGTCTGGCGCCACGGGAGCCTCCACCGGGGCTTCGGGATCCACCTCGTTGATTCCGGCGCCGACCTGAAGAACAGGACGAAACTCGAGCTTTGCGGAGGATCGAATCCGCTGCAGGGTTGCCTCGTCGGGGACACCGGGAATCGAGACAACAATGTTGGTGCCACCCTGCGTCGTAACTTCAGCTTCGGCAACACCGCCGGCGTCGACCCGCTGACGAATGATGGTCACCGCTTGGGTTAGCTGCTCGTCAGATACGGTCTGCCCCTCAACGAGCTGAGGAGCAAGAACAATCTGCGTGCCACCTTGTAAGTCAAGAGCTAACTTGGGCGTCCAGGAACCGCCTTCTTGCCAGACTGCCCATGCGTTTCCTCCAATAAGCAAGAGGAAAATAACGCCGAGCCAGGCGAAACGTTTCCAGGCTTGAGCCTGTGATGACGAGGATGCCACGAGCGAATACCTTCGTTTGACGGAGTGTTAGGACTTTTCGTCCGCGACCTCAGAAGAGGCTGCGGGTGTGGCTTCTACTTGCTCGTCTTCGACAACCTTGGTGAGCGTCTGGCGGTGAACCTTGATTTTCACGCCTTTACCAACGTCCAGTGTTGCAATATTCGTCTCGTCATCAATATCGACGACGGTGGCGTAGAGACCAAACGAGGTCATAATATCTGCGCCAGGCTTTAACTTCTCGGCCATCTCTGCCTGCGTCTTGCGCTGCTTGCGGGAATTTCGCACCATGAAAAAAATCAGCAGAGCGAGAACTGCAACCATAAAAAGGGAAATCGGATCCATGGGAAAACCACGAGCCTTTCGTCAGCCAAACAGAAGAGTTGTTACCTGGTAACTATAGGTCATTTCGACTGGGTGCCTCGTGCCCCAGGTGCGCAAACGCCAATGCTGTGGCGACCCGGCCCCTCGATGTCCGCTGGATGAATCCCTGTCGAACGAGGAAGGGCTCAACCACCGACTCGACAGTTTCTGCCTCCTCCCCCACAGACACAGAGAGAGTTCCCAGCCCTACCGGACCACCCGCAAACTTAACAATGAGCGCATCGAGCACTGCCCTATCCAGACGATCCAGGCCCAAATCATCTACGTCATAGACCCGAAGGGCTTCTTGAACCGCCTGAATGTCGGGGGTTGCGTCGTGGACCAAGACGTAGTCTCTCACCCGCCGGAGCAGGCGATTCGCAATTCTCGGTGTTCCTCTCGAGCGACCGGCTATTTCCGCGAGCGCTTCGAGAGGCCACGAAACCCCCAGCACCTCTGCTGATCTGCGTAAAACATCGGTCAGCTCATCATCGGAGTAGAACTCAAGATGCGCCGTAAAACCAAATCGATCTCGAAGCGGCCCTGGCAACAATCCCGAGCGGGTGGTCGCTCCCACCAGAGTGAAGGGTGATAAATCAAGTGGCAACGCGGTCGCCCCAGCTCCTTTGCCCACCATGATGTCGATGCGGAAGTCCTCCATCGCCAGATACATCATCTCTTCAGCGGGCCTTGCCATCCGGTGGATTTCGTCGATGAACAGTACTTCGCCAGGAACAAGAGAGGACAAAACAGCCGCTAGGTCTCCGGCGTGATTAATCGCAGGCCCGCTGGTGATGCGCAGAGACTGCCCCGTTTCTTCCGCGACAATCATGGCAAGCGTGGTTTTCCCAAGGCCCGGAGGGCCTGAAAGCAAAATATGGTCGGGTGTCCGTTGTTGTCTCTTGGCCGCTTCCAGCAGCAGGATCAGCTGTTCCCGAACTTTTGCTTGGCCCACGAAGTCGTCAAGTTTGCGAGGCCGCAATGCTCCTTCGTATTGAATCTCCCGGTCTGACTCTGGCGCAGGGCTGGCTACTGTGTCCATGACTACCTCGCCTCTCGGTTGGTGTGGGGTCCGAGAATAGTCAGAGCGTTACGTAAGAGGGTCTGAGTATCCACAGCACCCTCTGCGTTTTCTTCAAGAGCTTGAGCCACACCGCTTCTGGCGATCTTGTCCGACCAGCCCAAACCAACGAGCGCCTGCACTACGGACTGTTTCACAACCTCGGTGGCGTTCCCGGCAGAACTGGGGGCACTCGAGCGAGGCCTGCTATCAAACGCTCCCTGCAGGGACAGAACAATGAGCTTCGCTGTTTTGGGCCCAATCCCGCTGACCTGGCGGAAAACACCGTCGTGTTCTCCCACCACTGCATCGTGAATCTCATCAGCACCAAGCGCGCTCAAAATACTCAAAGCAGACTTAGGACCCACTCCGGTGACGCTTCGCAGGAGGTCAAACAGGCTCAGGTCTTCAGAAGATCCAAAACCAAAAAGCGAGATGCTGTCTTCTCGAACGATGGTGGCAATGTGCAACAGAGCGTCTTCGCCCTCGTGAAGTGTCCTGGCTACACGATCAGATACCTGCACTCCATAGCCAACACCCTGCACATCGAGCACAACCCAAGAACCGGCCCGCTGGAGCACGGTTCCGCGCAAGGATGCAATCACCCTTGTAGCTTAGGTCTGCGTGCCTTCGCCTCAGCGTCCCGCCACGCCTTTTGGGCGGGTGTGGAAACGCTGGTGGACTGTGTGGACGAACCAAGCGCGACTCCGCGCCACGCCTCGGTAATCGCGAGAGCCAAAGCATCTGCTGCGTCAGCGGGCTTGGGTATTTCGTCAAGACCCAGAATCTTTTGAACCATCCGGCCCACTTGGGCTTTGTCGGCCCTGCCGTGCCCGGTGACAGCCGCTTTTACCTCGCTGGGTGTACGAAGGGACACTGGAATTCCACGCTTATGGGCGAGGGCAAGAACCACACCACTCACTTGAGCCACCCCCATCACGGTTCGAACATTGTGCTGAGCGAACACTCTCTCCAGCGAGAGAGCATCAGGCTGGTAGCGCTCGAGGAGCGCGTCCACCAGACCAGACATGAGTCCTAAACGCTCGGCAATGTCAGCATCAGTGGACGTGCGATACACATCGACGTGAACCAAGGACACAGTTCGCCCCGGACCCACTTTCACGATACCGACTCCCAACCGGGTGAGGCCAGGGTCAACGCCGAGGATCGTTGTCATACGGTGAGGCTAATCGTCGTCCTGCTCAAGTTGGGCCGCAACCGCCACAGAGAGCTCCATGTTGGTAAAGACGTTTTGGACATCGTCGCAGTCTTCGAGGGCTTCCACCAGCTTCAGGACCTTCTGAGCTCCCTCGAGATCGGGGGAAATAGTTACAGATGCAATGAATTCGGCCTCAGCCGCGTCGTAATCAATTCCCGCTACTTGGACGGCTTGACGAGTAAGCACAAGGTTGGACGGGTCTGTGATGACTTCGAAACCTCCACCTCGATCAATCACTTCCTCCGGGTTCTGGTCAATGACCGCCACCAGAATGTCGTCTTCGCTCACACCCTCGGTCTTCGTGATCGAGATGACTCCTTTTCTCGCAAAGTTGTAGGCAACAGACCCTGGGTCTGCCATCTGGCCGCCGTTTCGACTCATGATGGTTCTTACCTCTGCCGCTGCTCTATTGCGGTTGTCAGTCAAACACTCGACCAAGAGGGCAACCCCACCAGCACCATAGCCTTCGTACATGATCGTCTGATAGTCAATGACCTCGCCACTGAGGCCAGCGCCGCGCTTGATTGCGCGGTCGATGTTGTCGTTTGGCACCGAGGTCTTCTTGGCCTTTTGAATTGCATCGGCCAGGGTTGGATTACCGGTTATGTCCGGGCCGCCAATCTTCGCAGCGACCTCAATGTTTTTGATCAGCTTGGCAAAAGACTTCGCTCGTCTGGAATCAATAATGGCTTTTTTGTGCTTAGTTGTAGCCCATTTGGAATGACCCGACATCTCTCCCCCTCGATACGTAGCCCCATTCTATCGGGCCCAGGAGCGCGGACATTATTTCCCTGTGGCTCGAATGCGTTCAAGAAACATCCGGTGCAACCGATCGTCGCCGGTAATTTCTGGGTGAAAAGACACTCCCATGATGGGTCCGTTACTCACGCCGACCACACGACCATCGTCCAAGCTCGCGATGACTGTGAGTCCTGTTCCCACCCGTGTCACGATCGGCGCCCGAATGAACGCAACCTCCAGTGGGTCTCCAGCGATGCCCTCGATCGTCACGTCTGCTTCAAACGAGTCCACTTGTGCCCCAAAAGCATTGCGCCGGACGGTGATATCCAAGCCACCCAGGGTTTGTTGCCCAAGAATCCCATCTTCTAGGGAGTCTGCGAGCATAATCAACCCAGCACAGGTTCCTAACACAGGCAGTCCCCCCGCAATTAAGGACTTAAGCGGCTCTGCTAGGCCAAACATTCGAATGAGTTTGTCAATGACGCTTGATTCACCGCCAGGAATGACTAAGCCGTCTATGCCATCAAGCCCGTGGGGCTGGCGAATTTCTCGCACAGTTGCCCCCACGCGCTCCAATACCTCTGTGTGCTCGCGCACATCACCCTGGAGCGCTAAGACTCCAATCAGAGGGTTGTGACTACCAGCCACGTTCTGCAAGGCGGTGCGGGGCTGGTAAGTCCTGAACGTTGATACCCACCATTGCCTCACCCAAGCCCCTGGACGCTTCGGCAATAACCGACGCATCCTGGTACTGGGCCGTGGCCTTTACGATTGCAGCAGCCCGCAGGGCAGGATTACCAGACTTGAACACCCCAGACCCAACAAACACCCCATCGGCACCGAGCTGCATCATCATCGCTGCGTCAGCAGGGGTTGCGATGCCACCGGCGGTGAACAACACCACGGGAAGTTTGCCTGTCGTGGCAACTTCCACCACGAGGTCATAGGGCGCCTGGAGTTCTTTGGCTTGAACATAGAGCTCGTCAGGAGACAACGAGCTCAGGTGCCGGACCTGACCAAGAATGGTACGGATGTGCTTGGTGGCTTCAGAAACATCTCCTGTGCCAGCTTCACCCTTGGACCGGATCATGGCAGCACCCTCATTGATGCGCCTCAGGGCCTCGCCCAGGTTGGTTGCGCCACAGACAAAGGGAATCGTGAAGGGCCACTTGTCGATGTGGTTGACGTAGTCAGCCGGGCTCAGTACCTCGGACTCGTCAATGTAGTCAACCTTCAACGCCTCTAAAATCTGAGCTTCCACAAAGTGGCCAATACGCGACTTGGCCATTACCGGAATGGACACCGTGGCCTTAATCTGGTCGATCAGGTCGGGGTCGCTCATCCGAGCAACGCCACCTTCAGCGCGAATATCAGCGGGAACCCGCTCCAACGCCATAACGGCAACGGCGCCGGCATCCTCGGCAATACGTGCCTGCTCTGCCGTGACAACGTCCATAATGACGCCGCCCTTCAGCATCTCGGCTAAGCCGCGCTTTACGCGGGCTGTTCCGCCGATTGGTGCACTTGAATTTGCGCTCATCTGCTGTGGATGTCCTCTCTCACGCTGTGGCAACCAACCCCACCGGGTGGCGCCCCATAATTCTAGCTACTTCAGGCTGTGGGCCAACTGTGTCTAATCAGCTCCCGCATCTCACCCAGTAAACGTGGCATTGCTTTGGTGCGGGCAATGATCGGGAAGAAGTTGGAATCTTGTCCCCAGCGCGGCACAACGTGCTGGTGCACGTGAGCTTCAATTCCAGCCCCCGCAACCTTGCCCTGATTTATCCCTAAGTTAAAACCCTCTGCTCCCGATACGGCCCGGAGGGTCTGAATCGAGTGTTGAACAAACTCACCCATCTCAGCAATTTCCGCCGCCGTGAGCTCGTCATAATTCGCAACATGGCGGTAAGGACAAATTAGGAGATGCCCCGAGTTATAGGGAAAGAGGTTCAAAACCGCATACACGAGCTCTCCCTTGGCGACCACGAGAGACTCATCCTCCGACATCCCCGGAGCTATACAAAAAACACAACCGTCGTTCTTAGGTGCGGTCTTACCCTCGATATAGGCAAAGCGGTGTGGTGTCCAGAGCCTTTGAAAGCCGTCTGGCACCCCCGGCAATACGCCCGCATCCATCGGTTCTGGAGTGGGCTCAGTCATGGCTCTTGGACGCAATCGCCTCGGTAATCAGGGCGATTGCGTCGTCAATCGGAACGCCGTTTCGTTGACTGCCATCACGGAATCTAAAGCTCACGGCACCCGCCGACCGGTCGTCCTCACCGGCGATCAGCAGGAAAGGAACCTTGGACTTTGTGTGTGTGCGGATCTTCTTCGGCATGCGATCATCCGAATCATCAAGCTGCGCACGAACGCCGTGCTCCGTCAGCGCATCGATGACGCCTGCGAGATAGGGAGCGAACTCCTCTGCCACGGGGATGCCGACAACTTGAACCGGAGCCAACCACGCCGGGAATGCTCCTGCGTAGTGCTCGGTGAGCACCCCAAAGAACCTTTCAATCGATCCAAACAGCGCGCGGTGAATCATGATGGGCTGCTGCCTCGTGCCATCGTGGGCTTGGTATTCCAGGCCGAAACGCTCTGGCAGAGTGAAGTCAAGTTGGATGGTCGACATTTGCCAACTGCGCCCAATTGCATCCTTAGCTTGCACCGAAATCTTCGGGCCATAGAAGGCAGCGCCTCCTGGATCTGGCACGAGGGTGAGACCGGATTGCTCAGCCACAGATGCCAGAGTGCTGGTGGCTCGCTCCCACAGCTCATCAGAGCCGACAAACTTCTCACTACTGTCATCCCTGGTGGAGAGCTCCAGGTAGAAGTCGGTCAAGCCAAAATCACCCAGCAGGCCAATCACAAACTCCAGCAGGCTAGAAAGCTCGGACTCGAGATCCTCTGGCGTCACAAAAATGTGTGCGTCGTCCATGGTCAATCCCCGGACCCTGGTAAGTCCGTGGACGACGCCACTCTTCTCATAGCGATAGACCGACCCGAATTCGAACAACCGAAGCGGAAGTTCACGATAGGAACGTTGCCGAGATTTGAAGATCAGGATATGAAACGGACAGTTCATGGGCTTCAGGTAGTAATCCACACCCTGCCTAGTGACCTGTCCCGACTCATCGCGCAATTCGTCAATACGAATCGGCGGGAACATGCCGTCTTTGTACCAGGAGAGGTGGCCTGAGGTTTCAAACAGATCACCCTTGGTGATGTGGGGCGTGTAGACAAACTCATAGCCCCCTTGCTCGTGGCGACGCCTGGAGTAGTCCTCCATCTCTCGCCGGATTACACCGCCTTTGGGGTGGAATACGGCTAGTCCAGAACCGATTTCATCCGGGAAGGAGAACAAATCCAGTTCAACACCGAGCTTGCGGTGGTCACGCCTGGCAGCCTCTTCCAAACGTGTGAGGTGTGTTGTCAGGTCGTCCTTCGACGTCCAAGCGGTGCCATAAATTCTTTGCAACTGGGGGTTCTTTTCGTTGCCTCTCCAGTAGGCAGCAGCAACCCTGGTCAACTTCCATCCATTGCCGATCATGCGAGTTGAGGGCAGGTGCGGCCCCCGACAGAGGTCACTCCATACCGTCTCTCCCGACCGGGTGTCGACGTTGTCATAGATGGTGAGGTCGCCCTCCCCCACCTCAACGCTCTCGGTCGCGTCGGTCTGGCCGGCATTACCTTTGAGGCCAACGAGTTCAAGTTTGTAGGGCTCGGTTGACAATTCAATGCGCGCCTCGTCAGCAGTGACAACGCGGCGCTGGAAGCGCTGCCCAGCTTTGATGATGTGTTGCATCTCTTTTTCCAAGGCGGGCAGGTCCTCGGCGGCGAAGGGAGATGCAACGTCAAAGTCGTAATAGAACCCATCGGTGATGGGTGGCCCAATACCGAGCTTGGCCTCGGGGTTGATTCTCTGCACCGCTTGAGCCAGAACATGGGCTGTTGAGTGCCGGAGGATGGACAGCCCTTCATCAGAGGTAATCAATACAGCTCGAACTTCGTCCCCCGCCTCCACAGTCGAGTGCAGATCCCGAAGCACCCCGTTTACAAAGGCGGCAACGACGTCCGGTCCTTCACAGAGCGCCGCTGCTGTGGTCTTCTCTGCGGCCACAAACGTAGCCTGGGACAGCGTATCTTCACTCACCGGTATCAGAGCTTTCTCGAGGGGGAATCTTCCCCAACCTTAGCGTCCAGCACGATCGAATCTACGTCACAGCCATGGCCCAGGCTTAGCCTGGGACCACACATGGTGGGCGATACTGGGTTCGAACCAGTGACCTCTTCCGTGTCAGGGAAGCGCGCTACCACTGCGCCAATCGCCCAATTCTCTATATTTTCTCCACCGAGGTGGCGACGGGATTCGAACCCGTGTAAACGGCTTTGCAGGCCGCTGCCTCGCCTCTCGGCCACACCACCACCGTCTGGGACGCCTCACCTTCGAGACTTCTCCGAGCGGATGACGAGATTCGAACTCGCGACCCTCACCTTGGCAAGGTGATGCGCTACCACTGCGCCACATCCGCACTCACACATTGCTATGCGAAACCAAACTCTAGCCGATGTGCCCTGGGCCACACAAACCTTTCCCAGGCGTGTTTGTCGATAATGAGGGCCAATCGGTCAAGATCGGTGTGGCAAGATAGTGCCAACGGGCGATTGGCGCAGTGGTAGCGCGCTTCCTTCACACGGAAGAGGTCACTGGTTCGAACCCAGTATCGCCCACCAGGAATTGTCTTAGGCCACGAGGCTGTACCAGCCGAGATAGACCCCAAGCCCAATCAGGGCAACGCCGCCAGCGAGTCTAATTCCCGCAAGTCGACCGGCTGACCGAGCGAACCAGTGTTTCGCTCCCCCAGCGGCAACGGCCCAGACGACGTCGCTTGCGATACCCATGACAAAGAACAAACCCCCGAGAAAAAGCATCTGAAGGATGACCGAATCTCCTGCCGGGTTCACAAAGAGCGGGAAGGTCGCGATGAAGAACACCAAAGTTTTGGCGTTAGTAATTCCCACGGCAGCACTGTCGAGCAAGATTTTTGCCGTGGAGGTCTCTACTCCGTTTTCAACCTGAGCACTGAAATCTTTGCGATGCCGGATTCCTTGTACACCCAGGAAAACCAGAAAGCCTGCTCCCAAAACCTTGATCACAAAAAAAGCTGTGGGTGACGCGTACACAAGAGAGCCCACTCCCAACGCAACAGCAATGATCTGAATTCCCACGCCAATCGCGTTTCCAAACACGCTCAACACTGCGCCTTTGGTGCCAAGAATCATGGCTCGGCCAATCACAAATACAACGCTCGGGCCGGGAACAACAATCACCACGAGGGCAACAAGCAAGAAAGAAACTAAGGACGAAGTGGAGGGCACCGAGCAAGCTTAGGCGGTGTTGGACCAGTGTTTGCGCACCCCCTGGAATGCACCCATACATGCCAGTGCGGGGCCCACCATGGGTGAGCCCCGCACTGGTGATGAGCTACTAGACGCGAGCGTCTACGTCCATCTGGTAACCCTCTTCACCGTGAACGATGGTGTCGATTCCGGCGACCTCATCCTCATTGGTGATACGGAAGCCCATGGTCTTCTCGATTGCGAAACCGAGCAGCAGGGCGACGGTGAAGGAGTACGCCAGCACAGCGAAGGCGGCGATTGCCTGAACCGTCAGCTGACCGAAGTCCCCACCGGTGAACAGACCCGTGTCGATGGCGAAGAGCCCGAGGTAAAGGGTTCCCACCATTCCGGCAACCAGGTGGATACCCACCACGTCCAGCGAGTCGTCATAGCCGAGCTTGAACTTGAGGTCCACTGCAAGAGCGGAGAGCACACCAGCGACGGCACCCAGGATCAGTGCGAAGCCAGGAGTCAAGTTGGCACACGCTGGCGTGATGGCAACAAGACCACTCACGGCACCGGATGCGGCACCCACAGCGGTGGCTTTACCGTCCTTCAGCTTCTCGATCAGCATCCAACCCAGAATGGCGGCCGCTGTTGCGCCCAGAGTGTTGACCACAATCAAGCCAACGCCTGGCATTCCCTCTGCGAGGAATTCAGCACCGGCGTTGAAACCGAACCAACCGAACCACAGCAGCGCTGCACCGAGCAGCACCAGGGGAACGTTGTGAGGCTTGTGTGCACCCTTTTGGAACACGACACGACGACCCAAGACAATGGACAGCGCAAGCGCTGCCGCTCCGGCGTTGATGTGAACGGCGGTACCACCGGCGTAGTCAATCACACCGGGAAGGCCACCCATCAGGGTGCCAAGCTCCATAATCCAACCGCCACCCCAGACCCATGCTGCAACCGGGAAGTAGACAAGCGTCGACCAGATACCGACGAACACCATCCAGGCACCAAACTTTGCCCGGTCAGCAATCGCCCCAGAAATCAGTGCAACGGTAATAATTGCGAAGGTCGCTCCGAAGGCTGCTCCTAAGAGGTCTTCGTTGCCGAGGCCTTCAAGACCGAATGTTGCAAGTGGGTTGCCGGAGAATTCCCCAGCGCCGCCCACGGCGGACATGCTGTAGCCATAGAGGACCCACAAAACCCCGACGAGGGCTAGCGAGCCAAAGCTCATCATCATCATGCTGACGACGCTCTTGGCCTTGACCAGACCGCCGTAGAAGAACGCAACACCCGGGGTCATCAGCAGCACTAGGGCTGTTGCTGTGATTCCCCACGCAAGTTGACCGGTATCCATAATTCTCTCCCTTGAACTGTGAGTGGCTCATGAGCGCACACCCGTGCGCCCTGGCCCCAGTGTGGGTCAGGGAGATGTCTAGGAGTCACCAACCGTGTTTCGCAAAGATTTCAAAACCAGCTCGGACGTTAACATTGTGTTTCTGATTACCTCTGGTAGACGTCAGGAATTCCGTCTTGATTGAGATCTTCGCTCTCGGCCTGAACCTGGTTGCGGTAGTAACGGTTTCGACTCGACAACAAAATCGCGGCGAGAATCGCTGCAAGCACCGAACCCACCAGAATGCCAATCTTCGCCTCATCCCCGAACACAGTCCCCAGGCCAAAGCTCAACTCACCAATCAGCAAAGACACTGTAAAACCAATGCCCGCAAGCAAGGCCACCCCAATGAGATCGGGCCATGCCATGCCCCTGGGCAGGTGAACGCCAGGAAGCCTCGTTACTAACCAGGTTGCAACAAAGACCCCCACCATCTTCCCCAGCACCAGGGCAACCATGATTCCGAGTGAAATCGGGCTGAGCAACATGTCAACAAACTGCGCACCAGCGCCAGCCGCAACGCCAGCTGAGAAGAAGGCAAACAAGGGAACGGCAAAGCCAGCAGAGAGTGGGCGGAACCTGTGCTCAAAAATACCTGCAAGCCCCTGTCCAGGCTCTCCGATGGGATTGTCACGATTACGCTTCGCTGCCCGGACCGGAACGGTCAGAGCAAGCAAAACACCGGCAACAGTCGCGTGGACTCCAGATCCATACATGAAGAACCACGCGATGAGGCCTAACGGAGCGAGAATCAACCAGGCTGCGCCCAACCTGAGGTGGAAGAATTCGGTGAAGCGCTGGGCTAGGAACCCATAGACAGCGATCACAAAGAGGGAGGCGATGAGGCTCCACACCACAACATCTGAGGTGTAGAAAACAGCGATGATGGTGATGCCAATGAGGTCATCTACCACCGCAAGGGTGAGCAAGAACATCCGGAGCACGATGGGGAGAGACGTCCCCACGAGCGCGAGCACCGCCAAAGCAAAGGCAATGTCTGTTGCGATGGGAATCGCCCAACCCCGCTCGGCACCGGCAACACCTTGGGTGAACTGTAGATAAAGGAGCGCTGGAACAATCACGCCACCAATTGCTGCAACAACAGGAACCAGCGCTTTCTTGGGATCCCTCAGTTCCCCGGAAACGAATTCGCGCTTGAGCTCCAGGCCCACGAGGAAGAAAAAGATTGCAAGCAAACCGTCTGCGGCAAGGTGTCCGACGCTGATTTTCAGGACAAAATCAGCAACACCGAGCGTGATGTAGGTATCGCGAAGCGCAAAATACTCATCCGCCAGTGGAGAGTTCGACAACACGACGGCCAAAATGGCAGCGCCGAGGATGATCATTCCACCGACGGTCTCACGGTGCAGAATGCGCTCGATCCAAAGAGCCTCTAAATACTGACCCCGACCGGGAACCTCGGCTACCTGGGGCGTACTAGATGCCATGGGTATCACCTTTCTTCGAGCAGATTCCCAGCTTATCGGACGCCTAGAGCGTGTCCTGGGGGTTTTCCGGGAGCCTGGTCAGCGCAATCATTCGAGACATGGCTCTCATGTACTTCTTTCGGTAGCCGCCAGAGAGCATGGTGTCATCAAAAACCTCATCCACCGGGATACCCGTTTGAACGATGGCGACCCGAGCGTCATAGAGCCTGTCCACTAGGGCCACCAAACGAAGGGCCTCAGCTTGGTCTCGCAGCTGGTACACATCGCGCCAGCCCACGGCACTCAGGCCCTCGACGAGACCCACGAAACGACTCGGGTGAATTGTTGCGAGGTGCGCAACGACCTCGGAAAAGGAGTCCACTGCGACCTGCGGTTCCATGGCGGTCATCATCGCCTCGAAACCTGCTGGACGGGTCACGAGAGCATGGCCTTCAAAATCGCGTTTACGGTAATCCTCCCCATCGATGCGGATGGTCTCAAACTGGTCCGCTAACGCGGTGATCTCCCGCAGAAAATCCTCTGCAGCGAAACGGCCCTCTCCCAAGGCGGCCGGAGGGGTGTTCGAAGTGGCGGCCAAGCGAGTGCCCGTCTGGACAAGTTCCCCAAGAAGTCTCGACATCACCATCGTGTCACCCGGGTCATCGAGCTCAAACTCATCAATCGCCAAGAGAGCGGCACCCTTGAGGTGGTCAACCGCTCCTCGGTACCCCAAAGCACCCACCAACGCGGTGAATTCGATGAAGGTCCCGTAATAGGTACGACCGGGAGTCTGATGCCATAGTGCTGCAAGCAAGTGGGTCTTGCCCACACCAAACCCGCCATCGAGGTAAACACCTGGTTTCGTTGCCGGGGTGTTGGACTTTCCGCCGCCCCATTTCCAGCCAGACGCCCTAGGCGAAGAAGCCAAAGACACAAAAGCTCTTACCCTCTTGACCGCCTGCTCTTGGGAGGGGAAGGACGGATCGGGAACGTAGTTGTCGAGGCTGGCGTTTTGAAACTGAGCCGGTGGAACAAAATGTTTGAGCATTTGATCAATCGACATCACCGGGTGGATGTCTTTCAGGCTCGGAAAATTTCCGGCTGTGGCATCAGAAGAATTCATTCAACTCACTTAGGGGCAATCCCCGATAGTCTTCAGGGAGCGGTGCGACAATTACAGAGCGCCCCCTATCGTAGCCGGCGCATCGATGACCGGCCTCGCATGAATAAGGAGAAATAACAATGTCACTTCCCGCGGATTCGTCCAGCGAACTCAGGGATTATGCCCACCCAGAGAGGCTAGTCACCACCGAGTGGTTGGCTGAGAACCTCTCCACTCCGGGTCTGGCACTGGTGGAATCCAACGAAGACGTCTTACTGTACGAGACGGGGCATATCCCAGGCGCCATCAAAGTCGATTGGCACACTGAACTCAACGATCCCGTTGTGCGTGACTACCTCACGGGGGCAGATTTTGCAGCACTCATGTCTCGAAAAGGAATTTCACGCGACGACACCATCGTCATTTATGGTGATAAAAGCAACTGGTGGGCAGCCTATGCGCTCTGGGTTTTCACACTCTTTGGTCACCAGGATGTTCGTTTACTGAACGGCGGTCGAGACGCCTGGGTGAGCGAGGGACGCGCCATGACGAAAGACCTGCCCACGCGCACCGCAGCCACTTATCCCGTTGTTGAGCGAAATGACCACGACATTAGAGCTTTCAAAGAGGATGTCCTTACCCACCTGGGAAATCCTTTGATTGATGTTCGAAGCCCCGAGGAGTACACGGGTGAGCGCACCCACATGCCTGCCTACCCCGAGGAAGGCGCTCTTCGGGGCGGCCATATTCCCACGGCGCGGAGCGTGCCCTGGGCGCGAGCAGCGCAGGAAGATGGGCGTTTCAAGCCCCACCAAGACCTGGTCTCCTTGTACCTACAGGAGCAAGGAATCAAGCCAGGCGACGACGTGGTCACCTATTGCAGAATTGGTGAGCGCTCCAGTCACACCTGGTTTGTGCTCAAATACCTGCTCGGTGTGGACTCTGTCAAAAACTATGACGGCTCCTGGACTGAATGGGGCAGCGCCGTGCGCGTCCCCATTGCCCAAGGAGCGGAACCTGGCGAAAAGCCGTAGTTATGCCCATCGAATCTCCAGGTTTGCCCCCTGCCCTGGCGGCCATCAGAGATGACTTTGTGTCCCTCGAGGTCCCCGATCGCCTTCAGCTGCTGTTGGAGTACTCAGACAATCTGCCCGTGGTGCCAGAAGACCGGGTCGACCCTGACGCATGGGAACGCGTCGAAGAGTGTCAGTCTCCAGTGTTCATCACCGTTGAGACGACACCAGAACAGGTCATGGTCTATGCAACTGCTCCAGAAGAATCTCCGACCACTCGCGGTTTTGCGTCGATTTTGGTTCAGGGCTTATACGGGATGACCCCCGCCCAAGTTCTCGCTGTGCCGCCAGATTTCCCCCTCCAGTTGGGTCTGCAAAACGCGGTGAGCATGTTGCGACTCAGGGGAATGTCGGGAATGCTGTGGCGGATTAAGCGCCAAGTAGAAGAAGCACTCGCGTCGTGAATCTGTATGAGGTCTTTCCTGCCACCTCAGAGACTCTCTCGCTGACCACTCCGGATGATCGCCAGGTTTTTTCCCGTTCCCTTGCGCCATCAGCCCTGCCGTGGGTGCGGGCCATCATGGTCACCGACTCAGCGGGACAGACCGTGGACGCGGGCGGCAGCAGTCGAGAACTGAGCCACGGGGCCGACCGCACTCTTCTTGGTCTCTATCGGGAGGCTGCCGACATTGTGTTGGTGGGTGCGTCCACACTTCGGGCTGAGCCAGTTCCCACTCCCCGCAGCTCAGTGCTTGGGATTGTGAGTGCATCGGGAAATCTTGATGGCCACAAACTTGTCGTGCGGGAGCACGCAAACATCGTTGTGCTCACCACCCCACACGGCGCCACCCGGGTAATGGATAGCCTGAGCGGCATCCCCTTCACTCCGGTAATTGTTGACACTGCTATCCCTTTCATTTCGGAGCAACTTGTCACTTCGATGACCAGCGCAACCGGGGGGCAACACTTTCTTGTGGAAGGCGGTCGAGGCCTCTGGGAGACAATGGCTGACATCACCGACGAAGTATGCATTTCGGTCACGCCCCCACCGCTCGATAACCACGGCGGTATTCCTTCGTGGTGGCCTTCGGACACGGCTAACTGGAGCTTGACGTCGCTTCTTAGCGACGATGAAAAGATGCTCTACTTTCGATACCAAACGGGTATTCGCGGCGCGCCTTTGACTGGACCCGAGAAACCTACGCCTACTCTGGAGGCATGATCCAGGCGGTTCTCGATCCCGACGCTCCCGATGACTTCATCGAGGCTGTCCAGCAGGCTGAATCGGCAGTTCTCAGGCCCGAGCTTCGGGTGTTCCAGACAGCTGCGCCCGAAGGGCTTGCTCCGTTCCAGCGAGCGTGGGCAGCAGATGTGGAACCGAGCCGTGCTACCAGCGATAATGAGCACGGAACAGGCCGCTTGGTGTTCTTATATGACCCCCAAGTGCCAGACGCATGGGGGTCGGCATATCGCATGGTGGTCTTCGCTCAGGCTCCTGTTGATCCCACAATGGGTGCCGACCAATTTCTTCCCAACGTTGCCTGGTCGTGGTTGATTGACGCGCTCGATCATCGAGGCGCTCACTACCAAGCGCCATCAGGAACAGCAACCACCGTTTTATCCACCGGATTTGGTGGGCTTTCGAATGAGAAACAGGGTGCCCAAGTTGAGGTTCGTGCCTCCTGGAGTCCCCTCGATGGCAATCTCAAGCCGCACTTAGAAGCGTGGTCTGAATTCGTGTGCATGCTGGCGGGCTTCCCGCCTATTCAAGACGGTGTTCAGGCGCTGCCCTCCGCTAAAAAGAGCTAATGGAGGCACCACCGGAAGAAACCCCGGAGCTTCCCAGCGCTGCGCTGGAGGCTCCTGTTCTTTTGATCGAGACGGTTCAAGACTTCCACAAGGCTCTCGATGATCTCATCGCCGCCGAAGGGCCTGTTGCCGTAGATGCCGAACGAGCGAGTGGGTTTCGGTATTCCTCACGGGCCTACCTGGTGCAGGTTCACCGAAAAGGAAGCGCCAACTACCTGATTGACCCCATCAGTGTTGGTTCCCTTGCGAACATCACCACGGAACTGTCCGATCAGGAGTGGATTGTGCACGCAGCCCACCAGGACCTTGCCTGCTTGCGAGAGGTCGGGGTTGATCCGGCACACCTGTTTGACACCGAGCTGGGTGCCAGGCTGGCCGGTTTACCCCGGGTCGGACTGCAAGGTGTCGTAGAGGATCTCCTGGGACTCACACTTGCGAAAGAACACTCCGCTGCAGACTGGTCAACCAGGCCCCTGCCACAGTCCTGGCTCACCTACGCAGCCTTAGATGTCGAATTGTTGCCCAGGGTGCGAGACGAAATTCACCGCATCCTGAGCGAACAAAACAAGCTCGAGATTGCGCTTGAAGAGTTTGAAGCGCAACTCGAGCTCAAGCCTGCCAACCCTCGAAACGAACCCTGGAGACGACTGTCTGGGCTGCACAGTGTTCGGGGTCCCAGGTCCCTAGCGATCGCACGCCAGCTCTGGCTCGCACGCGAAGAGTTAGCCTCGACAACGGATACGGCACCCGGTCGCCTGGTTCCTGATCGCTCGCTCATCGCAGCGGTGCTGGCGGACCCCACGAGCAAGTCAGCGCTCGCCTCGACAAAAGCGTTTCATGGCAGAGCGTCTCGTTCCCATCTTGGTCTCTGGTGGGAAGCCATCGTCCGCGGCCGTGAGACCGAGGATTTGCCCAACCAGCGGGCCTCATCCGAAGGTCCTCCGCCTCCCCGCGTCTGGCCGGATAAGAACCCCGCAGCAGCCCAAAGATTGGACGCTGCCAGAGCAATGTTGGCGACACTGAGCGAAGAGCTCAATATTCCCGCTGAAAACATGTTGACCCCGGACTATCTGCGCAGACTCTGCTGGGAGCCTCCGTCGGATCTCACTCCGGATGGTCTCAAACAGGCCCTCGGTGAACGCGGGGCTAGATCATGGCAGATTGAATTGTTGGCATACAAGTTCAGCATTGCTTTTGTAGGGGCCAGCCAACCAAGCAAGCCATAGCTCCCAGCTTTCCTGTCCCCGTCCATAACTGGCCTCTTGGCCACCGCCCGCTCTCCTAGCATTGAAGGATTGAGCGGAAGGTTTCCCATGAAGCAGGATTCTGTTGTTTTCATTGACGGTGTGCGCACTCCCTTTGGGCGGGCCGGCGAGAAGGGCATGTATTGGCAAACCCGAGCAGACGACCTGATTGTCGCTGCCATGATGGGCATGCTCGAGCGAAACCCCACCCTGCCTCTGGAGCGAATTGATGACGTCGCCATTGCGGCCACCACCCAGGAGGGCGATCAGGGTTTGACCCTGGGGCGCACCGCAAGCATTCTGGCGGGTTTACCCGTCAGTGTCCCCGGCTACGCGCTGGATCGGATGTGTGCCGGAGCAATGACGGCGGTCACCACTGTTGCTGGAGCAATCGGTATTGGTGCCTATGACGCAGCAATTGCTGGCGGAGTGGAACACATGGGACGACACCCCTTGGGCAGGGATATCGACGCCAACCCACGCTTTCTTTCAGAAAAGCTGGTCAGTCCCGATGCGCTTAATATGGGAATCACCGCCGAGCGCCTCCATGATCGCTTTCCCCACCTCACCAAGGAACGCTCCGATCGCTTCGGAATGCTGTCCCAACAACGAGTGGAAGCCGCCTACCAAGCTGGACATATCCAACCAGACTTGATTTCTGTCGCAACGAGAAACGCAGATGGTTACGGTTTGGCAACCGAAGATGAGGGTAGGCGACCCGACACCACCATGGACGCGTTGGCTGAGCTAAAAACCCCATTCCGGCCACACGGCAAGGTCACAGCAGGTAATGCCTCTCCTCTCACCGATGGAGCAACTGTCTCTTTGATGGGTTCAGAAACTTTCGCCACAGAACACGGGCTCCCCATCAAAATGCGTATGGTCTCCTTTGCCTTCGCGGGTGTTGAGCCAGAAGTCATGGGAATAGGACCTATTCCCTCCACCGAGAAAGCGCTTCGGAAGGCCGGCCTGGGGATTGGTGACATCGGCCTCTTCGAGCTCAACGAAGCGTTTGCCGTGCAGGTGTTGAGCCTGCTCGATCATTTCGGTATTGATGACGAGGACCCCCGTGTCAACCCCTGGGGTGGCGCTATCGCGCTTGGACACCCCCTGGCTGCATCAGGAGTTCGCCTGATGATTCAGTTGGCGAGACAGTTCGAGCAGCGCCCGGACGTGCGCTATGGAATGACCGCTATGTGTGTTGGCCTTGGCCAAGGCGGAACGGTAATCTGGGAGAACCCACACCACACAGGGTCGCGGTCATGACCTCGGCGAGCGTTCAAGAGACCTACCACGACCTCAACGTCGATGTTCTCGTTGCCCAGGCAGCAGACGAAGTTGTCACCCACAGCTATGTGCGAAACATTCCGTTGCCGCTGAGTAAGGGAACCCTCGCTCTGGTCACTTTAGATAACGGCAAAGACCACACCCGACCCAACACCCTTGGCCCCCAAGGCCTGGTTCAGCTTCGAGAAAAACTCCAGGCTTTGAAAGTTGAAGCCCAGGCCGGGCGCATCCGGGCAGTTGCCATTACTGGCAACCCCTTCATCCTTGCTGCAGGTGCCGACCTGTCTAAGGTCGGAGATATTCCCGATAAAGCCAGCGGATTACTGATGGCCAAGCTGGGCCATCAGACCCTGGGAATGCTCGGCGAAATGGGTGTGCCGAGTTTTGTCTTTATCAACGGCCTGGCTCTCGGTGGAGGACTCGAGATTGCCCTGAACGCCGATTATCGGACCGTCTCTAGCAGTGCCGCAGCGCTCGCCCTGCCAGAGGTCTTCCTCGGCTTAGTGCCCGGCTGGGGTGGCGCCTGGCTCTTGCCGAACCTCATTGGCATCCGACGGGCGCTAACGGTCATGATCGAGAACCCCTTGAAAATGAATCGAACGCTCAGCCCCGCCGATGCTCTGTCTCTGGGAATTGCCGATGCATTGTTTCCCTCGGCGCGATTCTTGGAAAAATCAATCCACTTCGCAGATGAAGTGGTGTCTGGCCAGAAAACCATCTTCCGCCCACACTCCCCTTCCCTGCTCGAGCGGTGGCTCATCTGGCCGGTTGCTGTGCGGGTCGCCAGAGCGAGCCTGGTCAGCAAAATAGGAACAGTACGATTGGCCCCCTTCGCTGCACTAGATCTGATGTCGAAGGCAGCAACAAGCTCCAAAACCGCAGGTTTTCTGGCCGAAGACGAGGTCCTCGCCGACCTGATCGCAAGCAATCAGTTTCGGGCGAGCGTCTATGCCTTCATGCTGACCCAAAAGAGAGCAAAGACCACACCAGGTGCCCCCGATCTTGCCTTAGCAAGCCCAATCAATGCTGTGGGAATCGTGGGCGCCGGTCTTATGGCGCGTCAAATAGCTCTCCAGATGGTCCGCAGGCTAGAAGTTCCCGTCATCATCAGCGACATTGACCAGGGTCGCGTGAACCAGGCAGTCACCTGGATTCGCGATGAGATCCGTTCGCTGCACGCCAAAGGGCGCATGCACAAAGACACCCTTGGCAAGATAGAGCGCCTCATTCAGGGCACCACATCTTTGTCCGATTTTTCACACTGCGACCTCGTGATCGAAGCAGTATTCGAGGAGTTGGAGATCAAGCGCACTGTATTCAAGGAGCTTGAAACCCACGTGGACGTTGCGTGCGTGCTTGCTTCCAACACGTCATCGCTGTCTATCACGGACATTGCTTCTGTCCTTACCCATCCAGAGAGAATGGTGGGCATCCACTTTTTCAACCCTGTGGCCGTCATGCCACTGGTCGAGGTTGTTAGCGCAGAAAAGACCTCCAAGGAGACCCTCGCCACCGCTGTCAAAGCCGTCAGAGGGCTCCGCAAGACCAGCATCATCACCTCTGACACAACAGGTTTTGTCGTCAATCGCGTCCTTGCAAAGCTCTTAGGCGAGGCGATGCACGCCATTGAAATAGGGACCCCCTATGAGGTTGTTGATGAGGCAGTGGCTCCGCTAGGGCTGCCGATGGGGCCTTTCGATCTCCTTGAGCTTGTCGGGTTGCAGGTGGGCGCCCACGTCCTTGATACGCATCATGCAGCGTTTCCAGAGCGCTTTTATCGGAGCGACGCGCTCCACACCCTGGTCACCCTGGGCGCAATCTATGACCGAAACAAGCGCAAAAAGATTACCGGTATCTCCGCTGGAGCCAAGGAGCTGATTGGTTCAGGGCCGGGTTACACGGTCCAGGAGCTGCGTGATCGGGTGCACGAAGGGCTCGCGGATGAGATCTGGCGCCTCCTGGAAGAAAAAGTGGTGGAGTCCGCCGAAGATGTTGATGTTGCCATGTTGCTCGGGGCTGGCTGGCCTTTTCACATGGGCGGAGTGACACCGTATTTGGATCGGACCGGATCATCCGAGAAGGTGCGCGGCGCTACCTTCCACACCCCAGTCATCAGACGCGTGGATTAGTGAGTGGAATCCTGGTCTGAGCGCAGCTCAAGTTCGTGCTCGGACTGGCCCTCGGCCGGGAGGGGCCTGGCAATAGGAACCTTCATTCCCATAACCTGCGCCACAAGATTCCGAGCGATGTGTTGGGCGCTCAGCCCAGCCTCTTCCATGATTTCTGAGCGCGAAGCATGATCGAGGAATTCATCGGGCAAACCAATTTCATCCACGGCGGTGTCCACCCCAGCAGCACGGAGTTCTTGGCGAATCCTGGTTCCGATTCCGCCGACTCGAATACCATCTTCAATACTGACCACGATGCGGTGATCTCTGGCTAGGTCAATAATGCTGGCTGGGACAGGGATGACCCACCGTGGATCGATGACCGTGGCACCAATGCCCTGATCGGCAAGCCGGTCTTTGACGTCCATGGCAAGATGCGCCATCGGTCCCACGGCAACAATCAAGACGTCTTTGTGAGCCGCTTCCCAGAGCACGTCCACTCCGTCATCGGTCCGTCGAACCTCGTCGAGCTGGGCTGAAACCGCGCCCTTGGGAAACCGAACCACCGTGGGGGCATCATCAATTGCGATGGCTTCACGAAGCTCTTCCCGAAGCCGTTTGGCATCCCTGGGAGCTGCCAAACGAATGTGGGGAACAACTTGCAAAATGGACAGATCCCACATGCCGTGGTGACTTGGCCCATCGGGCCCGGTCACACCGGCTCTATCGAGAACAAAGGTCACACCGGCTTTGTGGAGGGCAACGTCCATTAAGACCTGGTCAAAGGCACGATTGATAAAGGTCGCATAAATCGCAACCACGGGGTGCATTCCGCCATAGGCCATTCCGGCAGCGCTCGTCACAGCGTGCTGCTCGGCGATCCCCACGTCCAATACACGCTCGGGGAACTTAGCCGCCATCTTGTGTAGGCCAGTCGGTTGAAGCATCGCCGCGGTGATGCCCACAACACGCGAATTCTCTTTTGCGATGTGGACCATTTCTTCGGAGAAAACACCGGTCCAAGAAATACTGTCAGAGTTTTCAAGGCTCTCTCCGGTGACCGGATCGATGACTCCGACGGCGTGGAACTGATCGGCTTCGTCGTTCATTGCAGGCTCAAACCCACGACCCTTTTGAGTGATGACGTGCACAATAACGGGCGCATTTTTCGCCTTAGCCTGGCGAAGTGCGACCTCAATATCTTCAATGTTGTGGCCATTAATGGGACCGAGATACTTGATGTCTAGGTTGGAATACAGGTCTTCGTTGTTCGCAAAACGAGAAAGGAAGCCCCGTGTTCCACCTTTAATCCCACGATAGAAGGAGGAGCCTGGAGCGCCGAATAAGCCAAAGAAAAGCTCAGCCGAAGTCTTGAATGCCCGATAGGAGCTCTTGCCGCGCACATTGGCCAGGAACCTGGCCATTCCGCCAATGGTCGGCGCATAGGACCGGCCGTTGTCGTTGACCACCAGGATCAGGTTGCGGTCGTTGTCATGGGAAATATTGTTCAGTGCCTCCCAGGTCATGCCGCCAGTGAGGGAACCATCCCCCACCACGGCAACCACATAACGATCCTCTTGCCCCGTCATCTGGAAAGCCCTGGAGATACCCTCGGCCCAGCTGAGCGAGCTCGATGCGTGAGAGCTTTCCACTATGTCGTGCTCGGATTCAGAACGCTGAGGGTAACCGGCGAGGCCGCCCTTCTTGCGAAGCCTGGAGAAATCCTGGCGACCAGTCAACAATTTGTGCACGTAGGACTGATGACCCGTGTCCCAGATAAAAGGATCCTTCGGAGAATCAAAGACCCGATGCATCGCTATCGTCAGCTCAACGACACCCAGATTCGGCCCCAAGTGACCACCGGATTGCGCGACTTGCTCAATTAAAAATTCCCGAATTTCTCCTGCAAGAACCTCTAGCTGCTCATAACTCAGAGCTTCCAGATCCTGGGGAGAGGAAACGGTGGACAACAACGACATACCCCTAGCCTATGGGGTAATTTCCCTCCCCAACGAGCGTGAAAACTGAGTGAATGCCTAGAGCAGAGAGCGCAATACGTAGTGCAAAATACCACCGTTTCGGTAGTAGTCAGCTTCTGCAGGGGTGTCGATGCGAACGACCGCGTCAAAACTCACCGGCGCTCTGCCCGGTGCGGAATGGCTGGTCGGCGTCGCTACGACGGTAAGCGTCCCAGGAATTGGTCCGTTGTTGATCGCTTCGATGCCTTCGATGGTGAATTCCTCGGTGCCGTCTAAGCCCAAAGACGATGCGTTCTGACCTGCGGGGAACTCAAGCGGAATTACACCCATTCCGATCAGGTTCGAACGGTGGATTCGCTCGAAGCTCTCCGCGACAACAGCGCGAACACCGAGCAGGCTCGTGCCCTTAGCGGCCCAGTCTCTAGACGACCCTGAGCCATACTCTTTGCCCGCCAGAATCACGAGGGGAACACCGGCTGCTTGATAGCCGATCGAAGCGTCATAGATTGACGTTTGGGGAGCGTCAGTGTGCATGAAGTCTCGTGTAAACCCACCTTCAACTCCATCGAGAAGGTGGTTCTTCAAACGGATGTTCGCGAAGGTTCCCCGAATCATGACTTCGTGATTACCCCGACGCGAGCCATAGGAGTTGAAATCGAGTCGATCGATTCCGTGCTCCTTCAGGTAGTGACCCGCTGGGCTGTCGGCCTTGATCGAACCAGCTGGCGAGATGTGGTCGGTGGTGACGGAATCTCCCAGCAGAGCAAGAACACGAGCGTGATGAATGTCCTTGACAGGCTTTGGCTCTTTGGTCATGCCCTCGAAATACGGTGGTTTGCGCACATAGGTCGAAGACTCAACCCATTCAAAGGTGTCCCCCGTTGGCGTAGGAAGCGACTTCCAACGCTCGTCGCCTTCGAAAACACTCGCGTACTGTCTGGTGAACATCTCGGTGTCGATGGACGAATCGATGGTGGATTGCACCTCGTCTGCGTCTGGCCAAATGTCCGCGAGGTAAACCTCGCTCCCCTCGGAGTCGTGGCCCAAGGGCTGCTTCTCAAAATCAAAGTCCATCGTTCCCGCTAACGCGTAGGCGATGACCAGCGGGGGGCTCGCCAAGTAATTCATCTTCACATCGGGGTTGATCCGCCCCTCAAAGTTCCTGTTTCCCGACAGCACGGCGGTGACGGCCATGTCGTGGTGGTTGATAGCCTCAGAAATTTCGTCCGCCAGTGGTCCGGAGTTTCCGATACAGGTGGTGCAGCCATAGCCCACCAGGTAGAAACCCAAAGCCTCGAGGTCGGTCATCAGGCCGGCTTTTTCGTAATAGTCGGTGACGACTTTGGAGCCAGGAGCGAGACTCGTCTTAACCCACGGCTTTGACTTCAGTCCTTTACGGTGTGCATTTCTCGCAAGCAATCCTGCAGCCAACATCACCGAGGGGTTGGAGGTGTTGGTGCACGAGGTGATCGCCGCAATGGTGACCGCTCCATTGTGAAGGTCAAAAGTCTCAGAACCCACGGTGACGGACACGCCATCCTTCGCGCTCTTATCCGAGAGGAACCCGGGCACATCGTGTTGGAACTGGGTGGCGGCAGAATCGAGTTCAATACGGTCTTGCGGCCGTCTTGGTCCTGCGATGCTCGGCACAACGGTGGAGAGATCAAGCTCTAGGTACTCGCTGTAGCGGGGCTCTATCGAAGCGTCATGCCACAGACCCTGCTCTTTGCTGTACGCCTCAACAAGCGCAATTTGCTTTGTTGAGCGACCTGTCAGCGCCAGGTAGTCCAAGGTGACCTGGTCGATGGGGAAGATGGCAGCGGTGGAGCCAAACTCGGGGCTCATGTTGCCGATAGTGGCGCGGTTGGCGAGCGGAACCTGGGTGACACCGGCACCATAGAATTCGACGAACTTACCCACCACTCCGTGCTGACGAAGCATCTGGGTAATGGTCAATACAACATCTGTCGCAGTAACACCAGTCGGGATTGCTCCGCCGAGTTTGAAGCCAACGACGCGGGGAATCAGCATCGAGACGGGCTGGCCGAGCATCGCAGCTTCAGCCTCAATGCCACCGACTCCCCAACCCAGAACGCCCAGCCCATTGACCATAGTCGTGTGTGAGTCTGTTCCCACGCAGGTGTCGGGGAACGCCTGCGTCACGCCGTTGATGTCCTTGGTGTAGGTCACTTTGGCAAGGTTCTCGATGTTCACCTGGTGCACAATCCCTGTTCCGGGAGGAACCACCTTGAAGCTGTCAAACGCAGCTTGGCCCCAGCGCAGGAATTGGTAACGCTCGCCGTTTCTCTGGTACTCAATCTCAACGTTGCGCTCCAAAGAATCCGGCTTTCCAAACAAATCCGCGATGACCGAGTGGTCAATCACCAGCTCGGCTGGCGACAAGGGGTTGACCTTGCTGGGGTCACCGCCAAGGTCTGCGATGGCTTCGCGCATCGTTGCAAGGTCGACGATGCAGGGCACTCCGGTGAAGTCCTGGAGCACAACGCGGGCTGGAGTGAACTGAATTTCCGTGGAAGGCTCCGCCTTCTCATCCCATTCGCCTAAAGCGCTAATTTGCTCCCTGGTGATGTTGGCGCCGTCCTCCGTCCGCAAAAGATTCTCGAGCAGCACCTTCAAACTAAAAGGCAGAGTCTCGTGACCCTTGACAGCGTCAACGCGATATATCTCGTAGTCCCCTGTGCCCACCGTCAGAGTATCTTTGGCGCCAAAACTATTGAGTGAACTCATCGGAGTGCTCCTTGCGTGCGAACTACGTAGGACATTATCTTGATGTCGAGATAAATAATATCACTGGCTTGCTAGGTCTCTGCCGCGATAGACAGCCCGCATCAATAACCAGGTGAGCCACAGCGCAGCCGCGTACAGAGGAATGCCCATGGCTAACTTTGCAAGCGCTAAGGCTTGTACTGACCCGGCAAAATACAGCGGCAATTGAACGAGGAGTCGCCCGGAAAAAACACCGAGCCACATCCACGTTGCCGCGGTTGCGACCCGGCGAGTAGCCACGTCCGCTCGCCATTCTGAATCTCCCACCAGGACTCCAGACATGACGCCCACCAGGGGGCGTCTGATCACTAGCGAGATAAGAATCCCCACAATCCAGATGCCATTGACGATGAACCCCAACACAAAATTGTCTTCAGCCCGGCCTGATAACAGGGCTACAGCCGCGGAAGCGAGAATGCCGATAAGACCAGCGATTGCTGTCATCACAGGGGTTTTGCTGATGATGCGAGCCACAATGAATCCCACAGCAAGAACCGTAGGAGCACTCAGTGCCCACAGAAGATCAAACGTCAGCGTGTAGACAACCAGGAACCCTATCCCCGGCAAGAGCGACTCAACCAAGCCCCTGATACCGCCGAGTGCAGCCCATAAAGCAGCTGCGTGAGGCTCCTCCCCCGGCTTCACGGCAGCAAAAGAGGACCGAGCAACCGCCCGCTGTACCGCGTCCTTCGTGGAGGGATCCATTTAGGCCTCTGTTTGTCCGGCTTCTGGCGCTGTGGGTGTTGCCGGAACCCGCAGCGGCAATAAGTCCCGGGGAGGCATCGGCGTGGTTCCTCGAACAACAACGACACTTCGCAGCATCTGGTGCACCACCTCAGCAGCGTCAGCATCAATGGCTGCTTTTCCTGCAATCACTCCGCGGAGAAACCAACGTGGGCCATCGATGCCCACAAACCGAACCGGCCTAGTGCTGAATTTACCGCCGGCTTGGACCGGAACAACCGCAGAAACTTCGGGACCAAAAGGCCCCTCCTGCTCAACCGCTTTGCCACCCTGCTGCAGAATTTGCTCCATAATTTGAGCCCTAATCCCATGCCAAAGACCGGATGAGCGAGGTGCGGCGAAAGGCTGCAGTTGCAGGGTTGACTCGTCGTATTCCAAGGTCACAGCGACAGCACGATTGGCAGTCTTCTCCACTTCGAGCTTCAACTGCATTCCTCGCTTGGGCTCCACCCGCAGGCTTCCCAAGTCCACCGATGGTTTGACGGCTCCGGTCTCACTATCGTCCAAGGGCCCCTCGGTGGCACGGTTAGCGGGGGCTGACTTGGGGTATTCCACTCCCGAATCCTGAATAGTGGTCTGAATGTCGGTCATGATTTCTCCCTGATTCCTGTGATGCCTGTTGAGCCAAAACTGCCCGCTTGACGCTCGCTGCCGGGAAGGGTTTCCACCAGATGAAAGCGAGCCCGTTCGACCTTCTGGATGACCAGTTGCGCAATACGGTCTCCTGGGGAAATGCTAAAACTCTGGCCAAGGTCCGTGTTGATCATGACGACTTTGATCTCACCTCGGTAGCCAGCGTCGATGACCCCTGGCGAGTTCACAAGACTTATTCCGTGTTTGGCAGCCAACCCGCTTCGGGGCATCACCAAGGCGACATAACCATCAGGGAGGGCCACAGACGTTCCGGTCGACACGACCGCCCTGTGTCCAGGAGCCAAGACAATTTCCTCAACGGACGAGAGATCACAGCCGGCATCTCCAGGGTGTGCATACGTCGGCACAACTCCGGTGACTAAAACCTCGGGGGGATTCATCGATTCCACGTTCTCCAGGCTATACGTGGTCCAATAGAGGTATGACCGGTTATCGTGAAAAATTATCTCCAGCAGTGTGGTTAATAGTTGCCATTGGATTGTTTCTGCCCGCGTCGATGCTGATTTTTCTACCGCTGAGTATTCCCTTGGGAGTGGCTGTGGGACTGGTGTTGTGGTGGGGGTCAGTAGCGATTCTGTGGGCGTTTGCCCCGAGTATTTCTGTCGACGAACGAGGCGTGCAGGCTGGTCGAGCCCGCATTGACCACAGCCTTCTTGGCACCCTGGAGGTTTTTCGCAAAGAAGACGCCAGAGCTCAACGCGGAGTGTCCCTGGACGCCAGAGCCTGGCTCGTCATTACGCCCTGGATTGATCCCGTTCTGAAGATTACGGTTATCGACGACCAGGACCCGACGCCATATTGGCTGGTGTCCTGCAAGAACCCGGAGAAGTTCCAGGCCGCATTTGAGCAAGCTCGAAGCGCTACTTAGAGCACTCTTGGCAGACCGGACCCATTTTCGTGTCGTGGTCAAGCTGGGAGCGGTGCTTCACCAGGAAGCATTCAACACAGGTGAACTCATCCGCCTGAGGCGGCAACACTACAACGTCGAGTTCGACGTTGATCAAATCCTGACCCTCTAGCTCCAAAGACCCGAGGTTGTCAGCGTCTTCCGCATCTACAACTCCGGAAAGCTTGTCCGGAACACGCTCCTGAAGAGCCTGAATGGATTCAGTATCTTCTTCGGTCTTGCGTGGGGCGTCGTAGTCGGTAGCCATCTGGCAATTACTCCTCAAGTAGGGTTGGGCGATGGGCGAGTTCGGCGTTAGTTTGCCTGATTAACCGTGAAAACAGCAAACCGGACCTGCTGACACCCCACAGGGTAACGCGGACATCCGACTTCCGCCGGCGCCACACCCAGAAATAATTCCGATTCTGGCCCCAAGGCGTGACAAGCTAGAGCCAATTCAAGCTGAAATGGTGGTTTATCGATGACAACACTACGTGTGGTGGGATCTGATGATGGCAACCTGATTCTCGTGTCGAATGACGGCGAGAGATTTTTTGTGCCCATCAACGACACTCTTACCGACGCCCTTCGTCACACTCCCAAAGGGCCCACAGCCGCGCACCGCACGAGCCCCAAGGACATCCAAGCCCACATCCGACGGGGACTGAGTTCCCAACAGGTTGCTGACCTGACCGGGGAGGATGTTTCCTACATCGAGAAGTTCGAAGGCGCCGTCATTGCAGAGCGCCAGTTTGTTGTTTCCCAGGCACACGATGTGATCGTGCACACGAAACAAGGAACAGAAACCTCGTTTGTGCAATCTGTGCGAAACCGCCTTGCGGAAATCAAGGCCACAGAGAATGTCTGGTCTGCTTGGCGTGAAGAATCCGGGTGGCAAGTCGAACTTCAGTTCCACGAGGGCACTGTTGAACACCGTGCCCGGTGGGAGTTTGACCCTCGAAAGCACACGCTGAAACCAGTGAACGATGATGCTGGTGTGTTGTCCAGGCATGAGCCCATGCCAACAACCCTGATCCCAAAACTCTCCGCTGTTGTGCAACCAGACCGCTTTGACTCCCAGATTTTTGAATCTTCTGATTTGGGCGAGACCGCGCCCATGCTGGATCCTGTTCCCTACGGTCGCCAGGGTAGCGGCGGGGAAAGCGCCGTTTCCGACACCACCGATTTGCTGGAAGCATTGCGTAAGAAGCGCGGCGAGCGTGAGCCCTCCCCAGAACCTGAGCAATCTCGAAGCGTTCACCCCGCAACGGGGGGGATTCACATCGTTGAGGATGACCACGAAGCGTCAGTCACGCCGATCACCGGCCCCATTCTCGACGATGATGGCGACGACGATGGCGACGACGATGGCGACGACAATCCGACTCCGCTGGCTGGGAGCAGGAAAGACCGGCCTCAGATGCCGAGCTGGGACGATATCGTCTTTGGCACTCGTGGTGACGACGACCCTGCCTAGGCCCACGCCCCCAGCGGGATAATCGGAATTTCTCGCTCCCTCGAAGTCAATGAACCGTGTTGGCCGACCATCGCCATGGCAGTGGGCGAAGAGATGGATTCTCGATACACGACGAGGCTCTCGACGCACGCAATCACCAAGTCCCCCAGCCGCTCTCGGACGTCTTGGTGAACAGGACCCATCCATTCCTCATCAATAATCTGCTCTCGCGTCATGATGCGAGCAGCGGAACCGAGACTTTCGCTCCAGACATCTTTCGCATCATCCCTGGCCACGGTGTCGTCGAAGTAGAGCTGGGGGGCTCGAGGCTCCCCAGCCCACCCGATGACGCCTGTGAGCAGCGGGGAGCTTTCAGCAAGAATCAGCTTGTGTTCGCTAGGGATATCGATCATGCCGTGATCGCTGGTCACGATGAGTCCCTCGTCAGGTTTGAGCAACTGGTGTAGCTTCTCCAGCTCGCTATCAAGCTCTTCTAAGCGGTGTATCCAAGCATCTGAGGACACTCCACTTCCGTGCCCCGTTCGATCGAGCGCCGGCCAGTACAAATATGCCAGTCCACGGTCGTTGTGATCAAAGAACTCGCGCATCTTCACGCCTTGTTCAGCGAGACTACCCACGCCCACAAACTGCGCTCCCCGCCACGTGGCGCGGGTGAAATCTGATCCGGTGAAGCGAGGCTCACCGAGCGCCAGCGACGGTATTCCCGACTCGAGCGCGCGTTCAAAAACAGTGGCAGATCGTTGCCAGCTATCGGGGTCAACTGTTGGTTGCCATTGTTTGAGGTGGTTGACCATCTGTCGTGATGCCGGATCTCTAATGGTGTAGCCAACGATCCCGTGCTCACCCGCACTGACCCCGGTCGTCAACGACGTCAGGGCACTCGCCGTTGTCGAGGGAAATCCTGAGTCAGCGCTCAACCCGCGAGCGGACCAGGCCCCCATCAGCCACCTCGCGTGCCCTGCGCGCTCGCGCAGATTCTCTGCACCAAGCCCATCAACGACGAGCACAGCTGCTTTGGTGACACCGGATAACTCCAGCGGATTCTCCCGTCCACCCATGGCCAAGTGGCAACTCACCAGGACATCGGCAAGCCTCAACGGGGTGGAGCCTTCGACCAGTACCATAGGCGCCATCCTATGACTGCACCGACTGACTCCACCGCGACCGACTCTCTGAGCTCAACTGAACGTATCGTCGACGTTGAATTGACCGACGAAATGCAAGGCTCCTTCCTGGAGTATGCCTACTCGGTGATTTACTCCCGAGCGCTTCCCGACGCCCGCGATGGCCTCAAACCCGTGCAACGGCGGATTATTTACCAGATGGCCCAAATGGGGCTCAGCCCAGAAAAGGGCCACGTGAAGTCTGCGCGCGTAGTGGGCGACGTCATGGGAAAACTCCATCCCCACGGCGATAGCGCGATCTATGACGCTCTCGTGCGCCTGGCTCAATCTTTTTCCATGCGGATTCCGATGGTGGATGGGCACGGAAATTTTGGTTCGCTCGATGACGGTCCCGCAGCCGCCAGATATACCGAAGCGAGGCTTAGGCCCGAAGCCATGGCGATGGTGCAAGACCTCAACGAGGACGTCGTAGATTTCGTTCCCAACTACGATAACCAGCTGACTCAGCCGAGCGTTCTGCCGGCTGCTCTTCCTCACCTGCTTGTCAATGGCGCCAGCGGAATTGCGGTGGGAATGGCGACCAATATGGCCCCACACAACCTCATTGAGGTTGTGCACGCCGCACGCCATTTGCTTGCCCACCCAGATGCCACCCTCGAGACACTCATGGAGTTTGTCCCAGGCCCCGACCTCCCCACCGGCGGCTCCATCATCGGGCTGGAGGGAATCAAGGAAGCATACGAGACAGGCCGTGGGAGCTTTAAGACCAGAGCCACCGTGTCGACAGAGCAGGTCGGACCGCGAAAGACCGGCTTGGTCGTCACCGAGCTGCCCTATTTAGTCGGGCCTGAGCGCGTTATCGACAAAATCAAGGACGCCGTCAACTCCAAAAAACTCGTCGGAATTAGTGACGTGACGGACCTCACTGATCGTCACCATGGTTTGCGTTTGGTGATTGGCGTGAAGAGCGGCTTTGACCCAGATGCGGTGTTGCAGGAGCTGTATCGCCTCACTCCTCTGGAAGAAAACTTCTCTATCAACTCCGTAGCGCTGGTGAATGGGCAACCCCAGACCCTGGGTTTGAGGGACCTGCTCCAGGTTTATGTTGACCACAGAATCAGCGTCACCACCAGGCGCTCAACCTACCGCCTCCAGCAGCGCAACCACAGGCTGCACCTGGTGGAGGGTCTCCTGCTCGCCATCATCGATATCGACCAGGTGATAAGCGTTATCCGTGGCTCCGATGACTCTGCCGCTGCCAAGAAAAAACTTCAAGAGGTTTTTAGCCTCTCCGATGAGCAAACCGAATACATTCTTGAACTGCGTCTTCGGCGACTCACCAAATTCTCCCGCATCGAACTGGAATCTGAGCGCGATGCCCTCCAAGCGGAAATCCAAGAACTCACCGAGCTTCTGGCCGATGCCCAGAAGATTCGGTCCGTCGTATCCCAAGAACTAGAAAACGTCGCTCAGGCCTTTGGCACACCACGCCGCAGTCGACTCAACGGTCAAGAACCCATCGTTGCTCGGTCGAAGCCCGTCGAAGGTGGTCTTGAAATCTCTGACGCACCCTGCATGGTCATGGTGAGCGCGAGCGGCAAGGCCGCACGAGTGGCGTCCATAGAGCGCATCAGCGGCTCCCCCGAGAAAAGAACCCCGCATGACGCGCTCATGGGTGTCGTTCCGACCATGCTGCGGGGACGAGCAGGAGCCATTACCCAAGATGGCACCCTGCATGTGTTCCAGCCGATGGATTTGCCCGAGCTCACCACGTCCCCACCCACCCTGGCCGAGGGTGTCTCACTGCGCGATTATCTAGGTCTTGGCGCTGCCGATGGAGACATTGTGGGGGTGTGTGCTGTTGATCAAGACGCCACGATCGTGCTGGGTACCAAAGCTGGTGTTGTCAAGAGAGTCTCACTCGCAGGCCTCCCGGATCGTCCTAAAACCAGCATTATCAGCTTGAAAGATGGTGACCAGGTTGTCGGATCTTCAGTGTGTACCGACTCAGACCACATCGTGTTCGTCACCGACACCGGTCAGCTTTTGCACTTTGGTGCCAGTCTCGTTCGACCCCAGGGCGCAGCAGCGGGAGGAATGGCCGGTATCTCCCTAGGCGACGGGGCTTCCGTCATCTTTGCCGGAGCCACCAACCCCACCGGATCTGACGTGATTACGCTCTCTGGCTCCACCACAGTGCTTCCCGGGACTGAGGCGCTTCGCATCAAACGCTCTTCGCTTGCCGACATCCCCAGCAAAGGCAGAGGAACAGGTGGGGTGCGGGCTCACACCCTGCTGAAGGGCGAGGATGCCCTTGTTCGCTCCTACGTCGGGGCTGCACCACTCGCACTGGGACCACGGGGTGAAGCGGTGACCCTCCCCACAGAAATGAGTAAGCGAGATGCGTCTGGGGTCCTGTTCGACCAGGCAATCGCTTATATCGGTAAGGCTCGAACCTAAGCGTCGATCCGGTCTCTGGCTACGCCAGGCCCCTGAACGATAAAGTCTCGCCGCGGAGCGACCTCGTTACCCATCAAGAGCTCAAACACGGCCGAGGCAGCCTCCGCATCCGTAACCCGCACTCGCCTCAGCGTTCGTCCACCGGGATTCATAGTGGTGTCTGCAAGCTGGTCGGCATCCATTTCGCCCAGGCCTTTATAGCGCTGGATCGGTTCTTGATAGGACTTGCCAGATTTTTTGAGGTCCGCCAACAAGACCTGCAACTCTTCTTCCGAGTAGGTGTAGAGGACCTCATTGGCCGCCCTGCCCTTGTTAACCACGATGACTCGATGGAGTGGTGGAACTGCCGCATAGACGCGACCGGCCTCAACGAGTGGACGCATGTAGCGGAAAAATAGAGTCAACAGGAGGGTTCTAATGTGAGCCCCATCCACGTCGGCGTCCGACATGATGATGACTTTCCCATACCGTGCAGAAGCCAGATCAAAGGTTCGCCCGGACCCGGCCCCAATTACCTGGAGAATCGCGGCGCACTCTTGGTTGTCCAACATGTCTTGAACCGATGCCTTCTGGGTGTTCAAGATTTTGCCTCGAATAGGAAGCAGAGCCTGATGGTTACTGTCCCTGGCCAGCTTCGCTGTGCCGAGGGCCGAATCACCCTCGACGATAAACAACTCGCTGCCCTCGACATCCTTCATCCGGCAATCGACCAACTTGGTGGGCAACGTAGAGGTTTCTAGGGCATTCTTGCGCCGCTGTGTTTCCTTGAGCGTCCTGGCAGACACCCTGGTCTTCATTTCAGCGACGATTTTTTCCTGCAGCAGAGCACTCGCTGCTTTATCGTCGCGCTTAGTCGAAGACAGTTTCGCTTTCAAGCCCTCAGCCACAACGCTCTGCACGATTGCTTTGATACCCGGGGTGCCGAGCACCTCTTTGGTTTGACCTTCGAATTGCGGCTCGGGCACTCGAACCGCGACGATCGCGGTGAGGCCGGCAAACATGTCGTCTTTCTCGACTTTGTCTTTGCCTACTTTCAGTTTTCGTGCGTTTTTTTCTATTTCGGCACGGAGGGTTTTCACCACACCTTGATCAAATCCGGTCTGGTGGGTTCCCCCCTTCGGGGTTTGAATGATGTTGACAAAGCTCTTGAGAACCGTGTCGTAGCCCGTTCCCCACTGAACAACAATGTCCACGTGAGCAAGGCGCACCACATCGGCAGACTCAAGCTTCCCCTGGTTGTCCAACACCGGCACTGTCTCTTCAAAGGTGCCCTCGCCGCTGAAATACCACGGACCCACAACCGGCTGATCAGGAGCAAGGAAGGACAGAAAGTCGCTCAGTCCCCCTTCCGAGGAAAAGGTTATGGTCTGTGACTCAGTGCCAGTGTGGTCGTTCAGCACAATGGTGAGCTGAGCCACCAGAAAAGCGGTTTGTCTGGCTCGTTCGGTCAGCTCCTCCGGAGCAAAAACCGCCTTCTTGCCAAAGATTTGCGGGTCTGGCCAGAACCTGACGCGGGTGCCCGTGACGCCCTTTTTTGTTGTGGCCAACTTCACCAGTTCGCTGGTGTCAACAAATGGCTGAAATGGCGCCTCCGGGCTCTTAGAAGACCCCTTGTCAGCAAAGACACCAGGTTCACCCCGACGAAACGACATTCCCCAGGTGACTCCGTCACGATCGACTTCAACGTCGAGCCGCTCGGCTAAGGCGTTAACCACTGAGGCGCCCACTCCGTGGAGGCCTCCTGAGGTGGCGTAGGAACCCGCACCGAACTTTCCACCAGCGTGCAGTTTGGTGAATACCAGCTCCACTCCGGTGAGGCCAGACTTGGGTTCGATGTCAACAGGAACCCCTCGCCCCTGATCAAGCACTTCGACGCTGCCGTCGCTGTTCACCTCAACGGTGATGGTGCTGCCGTGGCCGGCAACCGCCTCGTCCACGGAGTTGTCAATGAGCTCCCAAAGGCAGTGCATTAGCCCTCTCGAGTCGGTGGACCCGATATACATGCCCGGACGTTTCCGAACCGCCTCTAGCCCTTCGAGAACAGAAAGGTGCCGAGCGGAATAATCAGATGATGCCACGGGGTACAACACTCCTTGCAAAACGTCAGGGCCATCAATGAGCATAGGCTTGCTGAGCGACGTCACCACCGAGCACCGCCGAAAGCGTGCAATACGCGGTCGGCGAAACAGGGAGAGTCTGGCACCTAATTCCCGGCAAGTCGTGATGAAATATGAATAAACACCCACCGAACCACAGGAGCAGCGATGTCTCAGGCAGCAACCGAACAAGCACCGACAATCCTTGAATCGGCATCCCCTCTTGGTGTGGGCGATGTGTGTGACAGTTGCGGAGCCCAGGCATATGTCCGGGCCACCTTGGAATTTGGAGAACTGTTGTTCTGCGGACACCACGCCACCAAGCACCGCGAGTCCTTGGGAGACAAGATTATTAACTGGCACGACGAGACTGATCGTCTCCGCGCCGACCAGCGGCAGTAAGTCCCCTCTCGATGACGCGGAGCGCAACGCTCTCCACTGATGCGCTGCTTGGTAACCTCCAGGACCTACTTCTGCATCATGGTGAGAATTCGGTGTTGGATCTTCGTAGTGATGCCCTCGGCTTGGGTGTCTCTGTTGTCAGTACACACGCGAAGGACCTGGGATTCACTACCGCAGTCTTGAGCCCCCGGGATGTCGACCGTAGTGCTCTGCCACCCGCGCCCACAGGTTCCGTGGCCCATCAGGATTGGTGGGGTGGGCCTGCCGGAGAGGTCATGACGTTTTCAGCGGACATCATCTCCCTCAAAAGAGTCCCAGGCGGTAGCCCGGTGTCGTATGGGTACCGCTATCGAACTACCGGTGAGACCACGCTCGCACTTGTCGCTGCGGGGTATGCAGACGGAGTCCCTCGCACAGCGTCTGGCTTCGCTCAGGTTTCGATCAGCGGATCATTGTTTATCGTTGCCGGCCGCGTCGCGATGGACCAGTGCGTAATCGACATCGGTGACCACCCGGCGCAGGTGGGTGACCAAGCGGTCGTGTGGGGTGAAAACCCTACACTCACGCAGTGGAGCCAGTGGTCCTCCAGACCACCGGCAGCCTTGCTAACTCGCATCGGTGCCAGGGTGGTGAAGCAGTGGATATAAATCACACCTGTTGGGTGGATATCTCTCTGCCTGCCTTTGAAGGCAATATCCAGACCGCAAAGAAAACCTTGGCCGGAGAAGCCAAGCTCATGATCGCCGTTAAATCCGATGCCTACGGCCACGGTTTCGCCAGGCTTGCTCCGCTAGCTCTAGAGAACGGCGCAGACCAGCTCGCAGTGCTCGATATCGACACCGGTGTCGCCGTGCGCGAGTGGGCGCCCACGGCGCCTTTGTTGTGTTGGTTGCTCTCTCCCCACGACGATTTTCGGAAGGCACTGGATGCGTCACTGGAGCTCGGAATTTCACACCTGTGGCAACTAGAAAAACTCCAGCAGGAGGGCGGGGGCAAGGTAGCTATCGTCCACCTGAAGATTGATACCGGACTGCACCGAAACGGTGCCTTGGCATCACAGTGGCCAGCGCTGGTTACCAGGGCAGCAGAACTAGAGCAGGCGGGTGTGCTCCTGGTTGTCGGCATCTGGTCTCACTTAGCGGACACCTCGATCGCTGAAGACAAGGCCGCGCTCGAGCGTTTCCATCGCGCAGTTGAGGTGGCGATGCAAGCGGGTCTCTCCCCCACAACACTGCACATTGCTGCGTCCTCGGCAGCCATGGACCTTCCAGAATCCAGACTCGACATGGTCAGGGTGGGCATCATCGCCTATGGCGTCAGTCCGTTTGATGATCGCAGCGCCCACGAGGTTGGTTTCACCCCCGTGATGTCCATTCACTCGAGTGTGATCTGGGTTAATCCAGAGAATCACACCGCAGGCGTTGGTATGGGCTACGCCGATGGACTACTTCCGCTCCCACCAGACACCGGTTACGTTTTGCTTGGGACCCACCGCGCAGCGATACACAGCGTTGAGCTCGACCACACGATCATTTCTACGACCGGGTTCGATGCCGCCGTGGGAGACCACGTCGTTGTGCTGGGCGATCAGGCAGCCGGAGCGCCTCTTGCGGAAGACTGGGCAGAATGGGGCAACACCATTGGTGATGAAGTGGTGGTGGGCATTGCGGCCCATGTTCCGAGGAACTACCTCAGGTAGTAGTCGCCAGTCTCTGCTCAATTTTTCCCCTAGCGTGTGTTGCGGCAGAAGCAACCCTGCGGTGAAAGTCCTGGGGCTCGAATGACTGTTTCCGAGAAGCGAGCAGGGCACTCACAATCCCATCAGTCCAATGAGGGTTGAGCGCTAAGGCCGGGCCCCCTAAGCGTGTTGCCATGAGCCCAGGTGCAATCAGCCCGTCTGTTCGGGAACGACCTTGAGCGCCTCGCTGGATATGGAGCAACGGCTCGACACCCTCATCCAGGGTGGCAGTACCTACCTGGTTTATGTATCCAGCGCTTGGTCGACCCCGGTGGTCGACCCCGCAGACTTCACCGGAAAATCGAGCGGTAGTGAGATCAGCAGAGGAGGGGAAAATTCCAGCGCCCGGAATCGTCTCGCCCTCGGCCAGGGTGACATGGTGGCCTAATAAGTCCCAGCCGGAACCCACGGCACAGAACCACGCACCTTTGCGTTTCCATTCCTGCAGGTTGCTAGCAAGTGCCAGAAGCTGTGTTGCAGCGGGCCTCAGTTGAGACCCTGACCCACTTCCCACACACACAAGGTCGACCGTGGTATCAACCTCGGAGGGATTTTCAACGTCGATAATGCGTACGGTGTGACCGAGCTCGCGAAGGGACCGTGCCACAATCTCAGCGTTCGCAGCAGAGCCATTCAGGCCGAGCAAACCTGGCAACAAGCGAACAATAGTGAAAGAAGAGCTCACGATGTGCCCTCCAGTTCCTTGTACCCTGCAAGCCGCCTAATTAGCATCATTTGTTCGTAGTTCACAATCGCGTGCACAGGCTGGTTGGTGGTGTGTTCAATTTTTACGACCTCGAGCAGGGCCTGCTGGGTGTCCTCAATGACTGAACCATAGGGAATGCAACGGTGTTCCAAGAGCAACACCCACTGCCACGCTTTCGTTCCCGAGATCACGTCCACGTGATCAATCGGACCCAAATCCACGTCAAAAATCCAGGATGGGTCAGGCGTGCCCTCATCAACCGAGATCCAGACTCGCTCGAGCGGACCAGTCATGGCTGACAGGTTGACCTGCAGACTGGGCAGGTTCTTCATCATCGTGAGGGCTAGTTCGCGGCCTCGAAACCTAATAGTCTCCCCTCGGCCATAGACCGGAGCTTGATCGCGAAAACTCTCCACCACGCTGTGCGCATCGAGGCGGTCTCCCAGGACCGCTTGCGCCGCTCCCACCGCGATGGCTGCGTCAATCGCGTAGTGCAATCCAGCGGCGGGTAACTCCACAGACACGAGACCGCTTGGCAAAGCCAGCGTGGCCATGGACGACTCAAAATCCACCACAGTCACCACCGGCTGAACGTCCAAGGTTCGAACCTCGTCGAAGAACAGCTGGGCTGACACGAGGCCGTGAGCTTGCTTCTCTAGAGCTTGTGGAGAAACCGCCACCGACACAACCTGATGGGAGCCCCCGGCTAGCTCCGCGCCTAACTGCTCGAGATTGGGGTCTCCCTGGTTGATCACAACCCCCGTTGTTGCCTGTGAGGCAAGGGTTCTCATCATGTCTAAGACATTCTCTGGCTCGCCAAAACGATTGAGTTGATCAACCTGCAGGTTGGTCATCACAACCCAATCTGGTCCCAGAAGCTTCGCCGTCATCGGTCCGTATGCCTCATCAACCTCGAGGACGGCAATATCCGCTGACACCTTCCCCAGAAGATTTGCCTGACCCACAACAGCAGAGGCGAGGCCCTGGGGTAAATTACCGCCAGCTGGATTAGTGAAGACGTTCAGTCCATGCGCCCGCAGCACCCCAGCCAACATGGTTGTCGTTGTCGATTTGCCGTTTGAGCCGGTAACAAATATCACGCCTGCAGGGAGGCTTCCGAGCGTTCGCGAAAGAACGTCAGGGACCATTCTCAGAAGTACCCAGCCCGGATAAGCAGAACCCCCGCCTCGCAACCTCGTGAGAAAACGCAAGACTTTCGCAACGAGGATGGCTGGCAATAATCCCATCGGTTTACTCGAGGTAGTCCCGCAGAGCTTGCGAACGCGAGGGGTGCCTCAACTTCGCCATGGTCTTTGATTCAATCTGGCGGATACGCTCCCTGGTCACTCCAAAGGTGTCACCGATTTGATCCAGAGTTTTAGGCATTCCATCACCCAGACCAAAGCGCATGCGGATGACTCCGGCCTCGCGCTCCGAGAGGGAATCCAGAAGCATCTCCAACTGCCTTTGCAGCATGGTGAAGCCCACTGCATCGGCCGGAACAACTGCCTCAGTGTCTTCAATCAGGTCACCGAATTCACTATCGCCGTCTTCGCCCAGGGGTGTGTGCAAAGAAATCGGTTCACGACCGTACTTTTGAACCTCAACAACTTTTTCGGGGGTCATGTCGAGCTCGCGAGCGAGCTCTTCAGGCGTGGGCTCGCGACCCAGATCCTGCAACATCTGCCTCTGAACTCGGGCCAGCTTGTTGATGACCTCAACCATGTGAACTGGGATGCGAATCGTGCGTGCCTGGTCGGCCATGGCTCGAGTGATCGCCTGACGGATCCACCAGGTTGCATAGGTGGAGAACTTGAAGCCCTTGGTGTAATCAAACTTTTCCACTGCGCGGATAAGCCCCAAGTTTCCCTCTTGAATGAGGTCAAGGAACTGCATACCGCGTCCGGTGTAACGCTTCGCTAAAGATACGACCAAACGGAGGTTAGCGCCCAGAAGGTGGTTCTTGGCCCGCTGACCGTCTTTGGCGATCTCGTGCAGCTCTCTCGCCAACTTCGTAGTTTTCTGGGCGTTGGTGAGGTTAGACATCTTCTCTTCAGAGAAGAGACCGGCTTCGATTCTCATCGCAAGCTCGACCTCTTGCTCGGCATTGAGCAACGCGACTTTACCGATTTGCTTCAGATAATCCTTGACCGGGTCAGCAGTGGCACCGGTAATGGTGCTTGACACCATCGGAGCGTCGTCATCGTCATTGCTCGAGAGAACCAAGGCACCCTGAGGCAATATTGCAGCAGGCTCCTTCTCGTCTTCGTCGTCTGAATCGTCAGTATCGTCCTCGACGCCGGCTTCAGCAAGCGCCAGGAGGGCTTCAGCGCCAAGCTTTTCAGCAACGACATCCGTATCGACATCGATGACAGCAGCATCGTCGCCAGCAGGCTTCTTAGAGGCTTTTGCGGCGGCCGCAGGGGCCTTGACTGCGGCCGCTGTCGCAGCCGGGGTCTTTTTAGCCGGAGCGGCGGCAGGCGCTGCTTTTGCTGGAGCCTTGGCCGCAGGTTTTGCTGGAGCTTTTGCGGGTGCTTTAGCCGCTGGCTTTGCAATCGGGGCGGCTTTTTTAGCGGGAGTCTTAGGAGTCGCCTGTGCCGCGGTCTTCGTAGCGGTGGCTTTAGCTACTGGCTTAGCTGGGGCTTTTGCCGGTGCCTTTGCAAGAGCTTTGGTTGGTGCCTTAGCAGCGGTCTTAGCTGCAGCGGGCTTCGTTGCGGAAGTCTTGGAGGGAGTTGAAGTGGAAGCTGTGGGCACGGGGGTAGCGGTAACTTTCTCGGGGTTCGTGGGTTTTCTGCGCAGGCCCGTAGAGACACGGTCCATGAACCCGGCAAGGCCTTTCCTGCCAGTATTTTTATCCGCGCCGGAGGGTTCGGGGGGTGTCGGCTTTTGCTGTGCCATGAGCCACCTGGTCCAATGCTCGAGGGGCAGTAGTAAGACCCTTGTCAAGTTCGAATGGCTTCACAGCCGCTCGAACCCCACAGGGTCCGTCCCCAGTATGGCACGCTTCGGCTGGGAAGGTGGCAACACGCTTCGGCGGGGCAGGATTAGCTGGGGTCTGGTTCACTCGTGCCGGCGGTCTGGCGACGGGCGAGAAATTCCTGCAGCTCACTCGCGATGCTGTCCGCGCTTGGCAACTCCCCGTCAGCCCCCATCAAGGGCGAGGGCAGAGGGTTGTCTTGCATGTACGAGTCGTGGCGATCTTCCAACACTGACACGAGTTTGTGGAGTTCCTGGTTGTTCTCAATTTGTTCCGAAATTCCCTGGAGGAATTCCCGACCCGCTTCGCGAAGGGTGTCGGTCGGAAAAATCAACCCCGTCGCTGCCTGAACGCTCTGCAGCGCTGTTACCGCTGCGTCCGGGAACTCCGTATCTGCGAGATAGTGCGGCACCAGAACCACAAACCCTGCTGTGGGGTGGTCTTTTTCTTGCAGCCGATACTCAATCAAGTGCATCAGGGTGCCGGGAACCGAAGTCGTCGGGCGCCACACCGATAACGCATCCGTGACGTCCTCCCGGTTACCGCTCACGGTCACTCCCAAACTCCTGGTGTGCGGAACCGGCATCGGAATGGCGTGCACCCAGGTGCTGGATGACACCTCAAAGGTGTCGACCAAATCGAGCACGAGAGAGCTCATCGCATCCCATTGGAAATCTGGCTCGTAACCGGAGAGAAAGAGGAACTGCGCGCCCAACTCATCGTGAACCAGATCCAGTGAGAGCCTGGGTGGCTCATAGCTGGTCAGCTGCGTCTCTTCGAACTGAAATACCGGGCGCCTCGCCCGGTAATCGATCAGGTTGTCGTTGGAAAATACACCCACGCGCTCATAATCCAGTGTGTCAAAAACGTACTTGTTGACCTGGGTAACAGCACCTCCAGCATCAGCAAATCCGGTCAGGCCGGCGACCAGCGGAAGCCCTTTGGGCACACTGGAGGCCTCAAGAGCGAACTGGAAGAGATCATCAGAAAACATATCTTCATGGTAGTTGGCATAACCCATTAATTCCTGAGGCTTCGCGTTGGGCGATATCTCACGCAGTCGCTTAGCATGGGCTCATGCCTCTGCCTGACCTAACGTCCTTCACCGATTCTCTAACGACCATTGACGCTGATGTCCTCGTGGTGGGCCTCGGCCAGGGACCTACGGGGCCCTTCATTGCCGCAGGGGAACTTGATGAGTCCATCGGAGGGGAGATTCTCTCCCACGCTCTTTTGATTGATGCCGACGGGTCGAGCGATTCGGTGTGGCGTATCCCTGCACCGGCTTCAATAGCCGCAAAAAGTGTGATGTTAACAGGGTTAGGGGCCAAAGAGACCGATGCAGAGGCCCTGCGCCAGGCCGCAGGGTGCGCGCTTCGCGCCCTCAGCAGCTCACAGCGCGTTGCGCTCTCGCTTCCCGCTGTGACCATCGAGCACGCAGTGGCCGTCGCTGAAGGGGCACTGATCGGATCCCATCGGACGCTGCGTCACGGAGAAAACACCCCGTCGCCGCTGACGAACATCCTCATTCACGGCGAGCTAGGTGTTGAGGGAATTGCGCAGGCGCTTGCGACCAGCAGGGCTGTGTGGCGGGTTCGAGACCTGGTCAACCTTCCCCCGAACATGCTGACTCCGGCGGAATTCGTCGCCCAGGTCACACAGCTAGCCCAAGACCTGCCCATCACCATTGAGGTGCTCGATGAGAAGAAGCTCCGAGCAGAAGGTTATGGCGGCATCACAGCAGTGGGCCAGGGTTCGATACACCCACCACGGCTCATGGTCCTGCGCTACCAACCAACATCTGCGACACGGCATGTGGCCCTCGTGGGCAAAGGAATCACCTTCGATTCAGGAGGTCTTTCCCTCAAGCCAGCGAACTCGATGGTCGGTATGAAATACGACATGACAGGAGCCGCCGTCGTGGCAGCTGCCACGCTCGCAGCCGCCGAAGCGGGCATCCCCACCCAGGTCACCGCCTGGCTGTGCCTTGCGGAGAACATGCCAAGCGGTAGCGCCTCCCGCCCAAACGATGTGATCACCATCAAGGGTGGCAAGACGGTCGAGATTTTGAACACCGATGCGGAAGGCCGTTTGGTATTAGCCGATGGTCTGAACGCCGCCAGTGCCGAACATCCGGACCTGATTATCGACGTCGCAACGCTGACGGGTGCCGCCCGGGTTGCTCTTGGTGAGCGCTACGCAGGCCTGATGGGTTCACCGGGGGCTGTTTCCCAACTGCAGGAATCAGCGTCAAGGGCCGGCGAGTTGGTGTGGCCTATGCCCCTCCCGGAGGAGCTTCGATCGCTTCTCAAAACGGAAGTGGCCGATATCGCGAACGCAAAACCGGGCAACACCCTGGGGGGCATGCTCCTAGCCGGGCTGTTCCTGCGTGAATTTGTCGGAACAGACTCCGCAGGCACCTCCATTCCCTGGGCTCATCTGGACATCGCGGGCCCCGCTGCTAATTCCCAAGGAGCCTGGGGCTACACGCCGAAAGGCCCGACCGGGGCCATTACCCGCACAATCATTGAAGTACTCCACGGTGCAGCCAAGGAGAGCAAGTAGTAGGCTGGGCCTCACCCTGCCAAGGGTCTTGGTAGTCTCTTCTGGGCCTTATGGCCAAACCAATTAAGGGAGTTTCTCGCGCGTGGCTGAGCACACTTTTGATCTTGTCGTCCTGGGCGCTGGAAGCGGCGGCTATGCCGCAGCTTTGAGAGCAAGCCAACTAGGATTATCGGTTGGTTTGATTGAGAAAGACAAAGTGGGCGGCACCTGCCTCCACGTTGGGTGTATCCCAACCAAAGCACTCTTGCACGCAGCTGAGGTGGCTGATTCCGCTCGTCACTCCGGCATGTTTGGTGTACGGGCAACACTCGAAGGTGTCGACCTGCCAGCGGTGAACGCTTATAGGGATAGCATTGTGGCCTCAAAGCACAAGGGTCTCCAAGGGCTGATCAAGGCTCGTGGCATCACCACCATTCAGGGCACCGGAAAGCTCACCTCCCCCACCACTGTCCAGGTTGGCGAAGACAGCATCACCGGCAAGAACCTGGTTTTGGCAACCGGTTCCTACCCCAGGTCTTTGCCCAGTCTCGATATTGGCGGCCGGATTATCACCTCTGAGCAGGCCCTCGAGCTGGATTGGATTCCGAACAAGGTCATCGTGCTCGGCGGAGGAGTCATTGGCGTCGAGTTTGCAAGCGTGTGGAGATCCTTTGGGGCAGAGGTCACCATTATCGAAGGGCTGCCTCGCCTCGTTCCCGCCGAAGACGAGTCGATTTCCAAACAGTTTGAGCGTGCATACAGAAAGCGCGGCATTAACTTCCACACCGGTGTGAGGTTCCAGTCCGCAACACAGGACGAGAACAGCGTGACCGCAACCCTCGAGGACGGCACCGTGGAGACCGCAGACCTGCTTTTGGTCGCCGTGGGACGAGGACCCAAGACAGATGGAATGGGCTTCGAAGAGGTCGGCGTCACGATGGATCGTGGCTTCGTTCTGACTGATGAGCGCTTGCGTACTAACATCCCAGGCGTCTTCGCAGTGGGCGACATCGTGCCCGGAATTCAGCTGGCGCACCGCGGTTTTCAACACGGAATCTTCGTTGCTGAAGAGCTCGCCGGCATGAATCCCATGGTGGTGACCGATCGGAATATTCCCAAGGTCACCTACAGCGAGCCCGAAGTTGCTTCGGTTGGCTATTCCGAAGCAGACGCCAAAGAAGAGTTCGGTGAAAGCGGGATTGCCGTGTACGACTACAACCTCGCTGGCAACGGCAAGAGCCACATTCTCGAAACAGCGGGCTCCATCAAAATCATTCGCCAGGTCGATGGCCCCGTTCTCGGAATTCATATGATTGGTGCCCGCGTGGGTGAACTCATTGGCGAAGCCCAGCTCGCAGTGAACTGGGAAGCACACCCCGAAGACGCGGCACCCCTGCTCCACGCCCACCCCACCCAAAACGAAGCACTGGGAGAAGCCTTCCTCGCAATTGCAGGTAAACCCCTGCACGCGATGTAGAACGCTCCCAACAAACCCTCTCAAAAGGAGAATGCTCATCATGGCTCAAGACGTCACACTCCCCGCCCTCGGCGAGAGCGTCACCGAAGGCACCGTCACCCGCTGGCTGAAGAAGGTTGGCGACAGCGTTGCCGTTGACGAAGCATTGGTGGAAATCTCGACTGACAAGGTCGACACAGAGATTCCCTCCCCAGTAGCAGGAGTGGTGCAAGAGATTTTGGTCCAAGAGGACGAAACCGTTGAGGTCGGGGCTGTGCTCGCCCGTATCGGTGATGGAGCCGCTGCTCCCGCCGCCGAAGCGCCGGCACCCGCTGCCACCGAGCCAGTAGTACCTGCTGCGCCCGTGGTTCCAGAACCACCAGCACCCCCTGCGCCGCCAGCGCCACCGGCACCGCCAGCTGCTGTTCCGGTTGTTGCACCACCAGCACCTCCTGAAGTAGCACCCGCAGCTCCTCCCGCTGCTGTTCCGGTTGTGGCACCAGCTCCCCCTGTGGCAGCACCTGTTGTGGCACCTGCATCTGGTAGCCGTGCAATGCCCTACGTGACTCCTATTGTGCGCAAGCTCGCTAATGACCACGGTGTTGATGTTTCGACCGTGTCTGGCACTGGAGTGGGTGGGCGGATTCGGAAAGAAGACGTCCTCGCTGCTGCTGGTGGACCTAGCGCGCCCGCAGCGACGCCTGCTGCTCCCACCTCAGTGGCAGCATCTGAACTGCGCGGAACCACCGTTGCAATGAGTCGTTTGCGCAAGGTCATTGCTGAGCGTGCAGTTGCGTCTATGCAACAGACGGCCCAGCTCACCACTGTTGTTGAGGTGGATGTCACCGAGACAGCAGAATTCCGGAATGCTGTGAAGGACCAGTTTGTGCAGAGCACCGGAACAAAGCTGAGCTTCTTGCCGTTCTTCGTCAAGGCCGCAGCGGAGGCACTCCAGGTGTTCCCAATCATCAACGCTGTGGCCGATGGAGAGAGCATTATTTATCCAGCGACGGAGAACATCTCCATCGCAGTTGATACGGAGCGCGGTTTGCTTACCCCCGTTTTGAGGTCGGCTGGCTCCCTCAGCATCGCGCAGATTGCTGCGAGCATCGCTGATCTGGCAGAGCGCACGAGAACCAACCAATTGGGACCTGATGAGCTTGCTGGTGGCACCTTCACCGTCACCAACACGGGCTCACGAGGAGCGCTTTTTGACACTCCGGTTGTGTTCCTCCCCCAGGTTGCGATTCTGGGAACCGGAACGGTCCAAAAGAAGCCTGTTGTTGTGACACACAACGGAGATGACTCCATCGCAATTCGGCAGACCGTGTTCCTTGCCCTTTCTTATGACCACCGCATCGTCGATGGGGCAGACGCCGCCCGGTTCTTGACAATGGTCAAGAACCGTCTTGAAGCCGGCGACTTTGACGCTGACCTGGGAATTTAGTTCACGAGTCCAACAAGCTAAGGGTGACGAGTAATGGCTAAGAAAGACAACAATCCAGGCAAAGAGCCTGGTCGGTTCAAGCAACTGTGGCAGATCTTTAATCTGACCCGGAAAACCGACAAGGCTCTTGTCCCGGTCCTACTTCTCACGTTAACTGCGCCCATTGTTCTGGGAGTCCTTGGTGCCATCTACTTCTCTGGCGGCAGCATTCTGACGCTCGTCCTCTACATCATCACCGCCCTGTTGCTCGGTACGTTGCTGACCCTCATTGTGCTGGGTCAGCGCGCCGAGAGGACTGCCTACCAGCAGATTTCTGGCCAGCCAGGTGCTGTGGGGGCTGTATTGCGAAGCGCTCTACGCCGAGCCTGGCAGGCAAGTGAATTCCCGGTTGCCGTGAACCCGAAGACCCAAGAGGCCGTTTATCGTGCAGTGGGCAAGCCCGGTGTTGTGTTGATTGCCGAGGGCTCCCCCACCAGAACGAAAAAGATGCTCGAGGATGAACGTCGAGCAGTGTTGCGTGCGGTGCCCGAGATCCCGATTCATTTCATTCAGGTGGGTGAGGAAACGGGAGAGACAACTTTGCCTAAATTAAACAAGAAGCTGAACTCTTTGAAAAAGAAGCTACGCAAAGCAGAAGTTCTCGCCGTGTCATCCCGCTTGAACTCACTACAGCGAAGCGGCAACCTCCCTATCCCTAAGGGAATTGATCCCAACAGGGTTCGCGCTCCTAGACCTCGCTAGCGCAGAACAAGAATTGTGCCCACGAGTCGATCGTGGGCCCCTCGCATGTCCTCGTCGCTCAGCAATGCAGGGAGCACGAGCGCAATCAGAAGTGGGCGCACAAGCGGGGCCATTACACCGAGCGCCCCACCCTTGATAGGCGCTATCCGAATGCGAAAGACCAGGTGTCCTGGGGTTCCAGCAGCAACCAACGAACTCACCGCTGACACAGCGATAAAGATCCCGAGTGTTGCCAGCGGTGAGTAGCTAAAGAACAGAACCGAGAGCCCCACGGCAATGGCCCAATCGATGCCCAACGCACCCACCCGTCGAAGGTGTGTGGGCGTCGACCGTGGACCTTTCATGGGTAAACCAAACTTTTTACCGGGCCAATAGTCTGAATCGAGAGAGCTCACCTGGTCAGTGTAGGGCCGAGGTGTAACACGGTGGAAACATTTCGGATATCGCATCGAAACTGCTACCGCATACTCTGTGATGAGGTCGAAACCTCGGCCCACTAATCCCACGACATATTCAGGAGCGAAGAGAATGTTTAAAGACTCTTCTGAGGTTCTCAAATTCATCAAAGACACGGACGTCAAATTCCTTGACATTCGTTTCACCGACTTGCCGGGTGTGCAGCAGCACTTCAACATCCCGGCTCACTCGGTCGACGAAGAATTCTTCACCGTCGGCCAACTGTTTGATGGTTCATCGATCAGAGGCTTCCAACAGATTCACGAATCTGACCTGCAGCTGATTCCCGATGTCACCACCGCCTACATCGACGACTTCCGTGACGAGCGCACGCTCATCATGGTGTTTGACATTTACAACCCCCGCAACGGTGAGATCTATGCTCGTGACCCGCGTCAGGTTGCTCACAAAGCAGAAAAGTACCTCGCCTCCACCGGCATTGCCGACACAGCGTTCTTTGCTCCTGAGGCCGAGTTCTTCATCTTCGACGATGTTCGTTATGACGTTCGTCAAAACCGCAGCTTCTACGAAGTGGACTCCATCGAGGGCGCATGGAACACCGGTCGCAACGAAGACGGTGGAAACCTAGCCAACAAGACCCCCTACAAGGGCGGCTATTTCCCCGTCAGCCCGATTGACCATATTGCCGACCTGCGCGATGACATCTGCTTGAAGCTGGAGAAAGCCGGCTTGATTGTTGAGCGTTCACACCACGAGGTGGGAACTGCTGGACAGGCAGAAATCAACTACCGCTTCAACACCATGGTCAAAGCAGCCGATGATATCTTGAAGTTTAAGTACATCGTCAAGAACACCGCTTTGCAGTGGGGCAAGACGGCAACCTTTATGCCCAAGCCCCTGATGGGTGACAACGGCTCGGGTATGCACACCCACCAGTCTCTGTGGAGTGAGGGCAAGCCGTTGTTCTACGACGAGGCCGGCTACGGTGGCTTGAGCGACCTTGCCCGCTGGTACATCGGTGGAATCCTGAAGCACGCACCTGCGCTTCTTGCTTTCACGAACCCCAGCATCAACAGCTACCACCGTTTGGTGCCAGGGTTCGAAGCGCCGGTCAACCTTGTCTACTCGGCCGGTAACCGCTCGGCTGCCATCCGTATTCCGATCACGGGAAGCAACCCCAAGGCCAAGCGCATCGAGTTCCGCGCACCAGATGCCTCGGGTAACCCTTACCTGGCCTTTGCTGCCCAGCTGATGGCTGGTTTGGATGGCATCCAGAACAAGATCGAGCCTCACGAGCCGGTCGACAAGGACCTCTATGAGTTGCCACCAGAGGAAGCAAAGTCCATTCCTCAGCTGCCAGGCTCACTAGAAGCAGCCTTGGCTGCTCTGGAAGCCGACCACGACTTCTTGACCGCCGGTGGCGTGTTCACAGAAGACCTGATCGAGACCTGGGTCACGTTCAAGCGCGAAGCCGAAATTGCTCCGATGGCTTTGCGTCCGCACCCCTTCGAGTTCGAGCTGTATTACAGCGTATAACTCCTACAGACTCTGGTGGGCTCTATCGTGGGATGGGGCCCACCAGGCTGTTAACGAGGTGTTTTCTTTCCGTAAAACATCCGCTCAAACACAGCTCTGGAGTGTCTGGTGACTTTCAAGTAGTTCTCCTCGAGGACACTCGCACTGCGCGGCGAGTACCCCATCAAACGGGCTGCACCCTCGAGAGTTTCCCGATCCAAGGGCAGGACATCCATGGTTTTACCCGAAAATAATGTCAACGCTGTGCGCACTCGAGACGCCATCAGCCACGCGGTGCGCAACTCCTCAGCGTCTGCCTGGGCCACTAAATCATGATCCACCATGGCCTCTAGTGCTCCGAGCGTTGACGGAGTGCGAATGTCGGGAAATGCGTGACCACTGTGTAACTGAATTAATTGAATGGCCCATTCGACATCGCTCAGTGAGCCTCGACCCAACTTCAAGTGTCGAGTGGGATCGGCCCCCTGCGGGAGTCTCTCCGATTCCACACGGGCCTTAATCCGTCTGATTTCTCTGGCATCGTCTTCGCCAAACGCTTCTGGATACCGAATCGGGTTGGCCATCAACAAGAAGTCTTCCATCAACACACGGTCTCCCACGAGGCCATCGGCTCGCAAAAGTGCCTGCGCTTCCCAACCTAAGGCCCACCGGTCGTAATACTGGGCATAGGCATCGAGGCTGCGGACCAACGGTCCATTCTTGCCCTCCGGGCGCAAGCCAGCATCAAGGTCGACAGGGAACAACACATCCTCACTCAGCGCCAAGAGCCGCTTTACAATGCCATCAGCTACCTGCGTGGCTCTCTCTCCTGCACCGTTATCCCTAAAGACATACATGACGTCCAGGTCGCTTCCAAAACCGAGCTCTCGACCTCCAAAACGCCCCATCGCAAGAATCGCAAACTCAACGCCATCATGAGGCTCCCTGGCCAGAGCAAGCATTCCCGCAATGAACCCCGCAGCGAGCTCTGACAGAGCCAAGCCAACGGCATTGATATCAATCACGCCGACCATGCTGGCCAGAGCCAGCCTCAACAGCTCTCGTCTGCGCAGCTGACGCAGGGCTTTAGCGGCGGACTGTGTGTCACCCTCATGGCGCTCGAGGGTGGCCCGTACTTCTTCGCGCAGTGATTCAGGGCTCCGCGGAGCAAGATCCTCATCGTTGTCCAGCCAAGCAGCACCTTCTGGAATACGACCAAAGAGCTTTGCAACATAGCTGCTCGTGGCCAAAGCGGTCGTCAACCGCTGTGCAGCACCGGAGGAGTCACGCAGCATTCGCAGGAACCAAAACGCCTCTCCCAAATCATCACTCAGTTGCCTAAAGGCGAGCAGGCCGCCATCGGGGTCGGTGCCCTCCGCAAGCCAACGAAGCAAAACAGGCAGCAGCGTCCGCTGGATGGAGGCGCTCCTGGACACGCCCTGGGTGAGAGCCTGGATGTGATTAAGCGCGCCTTGCGGATTGCGAAAACCCGATGCCTGGAGCCTCAACGCTGCTTGTTCGCTGGTGAGCTCGACACCATCTGAGGGGAGCCCAGCCACTGCGGAGAGCAAGGGGCGATAAAAGAGTCGCTCGTGCAGACTGCGGACAGCGACCTGAATCCCCCGCCATTTTTCCACCACAGCTTCGGAGCTCTCAGCGAGCTTGGTGGACCGGGCGAGCACGCGAACAGCCTCCGGATCCCGGGGCATGAGATGGCTTCTCTTCATTTTCGAGAGTTGAATACGGTGCTCCAGCACGCGTAGCACGCGATAGGCGTAGTCAAACTCCTCTGCTTCACCCCGGCCTACGTATCCGGCAGCTGCGAGTGCGGCGAGTGCTCCTAGCGTGTCTGGTTGGCGCACGCTTCCATCCATAGCCCCGTGCACCAGCTGAAGCAACTGGATGGTGAACTCGATGTCGCGGAGGCCACCTGGGCCCAGTTTGATTTGGTAATCGACGTCTTCCGGCGGGATGTTCGCTGTGACCCGTTCCCGCATGCGTTGCACTTGTTCGACGAACCCGGGCCTAGACGATGCGGCCCAAATCAAAGGCTCAATGGTCGCCCGGTAGCGCTCCCCCAGGTCTCTGCTCCCCGCAAGAGGACGCGCCTTAATCAGTGCCTGAAACTCCCAATCGCTCGCCCAGCGTTGGTAGTAGCTCAGATGGGATTCAAGCGTTCGCACTAGTGCGCCATCTTTTCCTTCTGGTCGCAGATTGGCGTCCACCTCCCACAAACCAGGCTCGACGCCGAATTCTGTGATGTACCTAGCCGTCTCCACAGCGAGCTTCGTAGCCTTCTGGATGATTGATTCCGGGTCAGCTCCTTCGGGGACCTCTGTGACGTAAATCACATCAACGTCACTGAGGTAATTCAGTTCCGCCGCTCCTGCTTTTCCCATCCCAATAATCGCTAAAGGGGCCTCGTGCTCCGGGATTCCCAGAGATGATCGGGCAATCGACAGTGCTGCGTCAATCGCGGCCCCTGCCATGTCCGCCAAGGCTCCAGCCACCCGGGAAACGACCTGAACGGGGTTTGGCGCTATGGCATCCCAGATGGCCAACCTGCAGAGTTCCGTTCGATAGGCAACCCGAAGCGCCATCGCCGCATCGTTCCCCACACGTCCCGCACTAGCCGCGTGGAAGACACCCGAATAGCCTGCTTGGTCCGGCACAGTCTTCAATGGCTTCACTACGGCGTTCCACTGGTCTGGGTGTCGTTTGAGAAAGTCACCTAGGCCCTGGCTGACGCCAGCGAGTGCGATAACCCGAGAGCGCGCTTGGGGCTTAGCAAAGAGTGCGTGAAACCTCGTGGGGTCTCGATCCAACAACCCCACCATGGTCTGGGCCGCCAAGTCAGGATCAGCGGCGAGGGAAAAATCACCAGGATCAGCCCCCAAAAGGGCTATTGCATCGCTGGCCTTGGAAAGTTCAGAAAAACCTGCACGCGCCAACACCGTAAGAGTCGAGGGCGACCGGGACATGCCTCACTCCCCCGAACTACAGCAATTCGAGATTGCTGGCTAGCTCATAGGGCGTGACCTGGGCTCGGTATTCCTGCCAGTCCCGCTTCTTGTTGAGCAACACATAGTTGAAGACCTGCTCTCCAAGAGTGTCTGCGACAAGCTCGCTCTGCTCCATCAAGGCAAGAGCGCGATCAAGGCTCGAGGGCAAAGGCTCGTAGCCAAGGGCAATCCGTTCGCCCTCGCTGAGCTCCCAGACCGTGTCTTCTGCCTCGGGAGGTAACTCGTAGTTCTCGGAGATTCCCTTGAGACCAGCAGCCAGCAAGACCGCAAAGGCGAGGTAGGGGTTGGCAGCTGAATCGATGCCTCGGTACTCGACACGGGCGCTTTGGCCTTTACCCGGCTTATACAGCGGGACACGAATCAGTGCCGAGCGGTTGTTGTGGCCCCAGGTGACGTAATTCGGAGCCTCGTGGCCACCCCAGAGACGCTTATAAGAGTTCACAAACTGGTTGGTAATCGCGGTGAATTCTGGTGCGTGCTTCAAAATACCGGCAACAAAAGAGCGTCCCACAGCAGATAATTGATATTTTCCAGCGGGATCAAAGAACGCATTCGTGTCGCCCTCAAACAGCGACAGGTGAGTGTGCATCCCGGATCCCGGGTGCTTGGCTAGCGGCTTCGGCATAAAGGTTGCATAGACACCCTGCTCAATCGCAACCTCTTTGACCACTGTTCTAAAGGTCATGATGTTGTCCGCGGTCGTGAGGGCATCCGCATATCTCAGGTCGATTTCGTTTTGACCGGGACCGGCTTCGTGGTGGCTGAATTCCACCGAAATACCGAGATCTTCAAGCATCCGAACCGCTCGGCGCCTAAAATCATGTGCCGTGCCGCCCGGAACGTTATCGAAGTATCCGGCGGAGTCGACCGGCTCTGGCCCGTCGGGCCCGTGGGAGCTTGATTTGAGGAGGTAAAACTCAATTTCTGGGTGGGTATAGAAGGTGAACCCGAGCTCAGCGGCCTTCTCTAGCTGACGCTTCAGGACAAAACGAGGATCAACAGCTGCTGGTTCGCCATCGGGTGTGCTGATGTCACAGAACATGCGCGCAGTGGGGTCAATTTCCCCACGCCAGGGCAAAATCTGGAAAGTGGTAGGATCGGGGTGCGCCAAAACATCAGCCTCGAAAGCCCGGGTAAACCCCTCAATCGACGAACCGTCGATTCCTAGACCTTCTAAGAAGGCCCCTTCGACTTCTGCTGGAGCAATGGCGACCATCTTCAAGGTGCCTACAACATCGGTAAACCATAGGCGGATGAACTTCACGCCGCGCTCTTCAATAGTCCGGAGCACAAAGTCCCGTTGTTTATCCATCAGCAATCCTTTTCAGGCTTCGTTGAAAACGCGCAAATCCTTAGCGTTAGGCTACTCGGTATGCCTCGTCTTCGCTTGGCCCTAGCCCAAACAAACCCCGTAGTGGGAGACCGTTTAGGCAACGCCACCCGCCTGATGGAGATGGCCAAGGAGGCCTATGCCAGCGGAGCCCAACTCTTCGTGACAGGTGAGTTAGCTCTCACTGGTTACCCCATCGAAGACCTTGCCCTGCGGGATAACTTTCTTGAACTCTCCAGGCAGGCTCTGGAGGAACTAGCAGTCTGGTTAGAGCGTGAGGGCATGGGCGACATGGCTGTTGTGGTCGGCCACCCCCATGGTCCACTTCCAGCCACAGCTCAGGCTGCTCTGCAACCACCAGCGCGGGCCCACAACGCGGCAAGTGTCCTGTCCGAAGGCCTGGTGCAGGCCAGCTATGCCAAGCACCACCTGCCAAACTATGCGGTGTTTGACGAGTTTCGGACTTTTGTTCCAGGGACCGAAAGCCTGATTATTCGGATGGTGGGTGTCGATGTAGGGCTGGTCATCTGTGAGGACCTGTGGCGCTCAGATGGTCCCGTTGCGACCCTGTCGGCATATCCCCTTGGTGCCCTTCTTGTTCCGAACGCCTCTCCTTTTGAGCGAGACAAAGACATCGTTCGTTTACCGCTGGTCATTACCCGCGCGAAAGAGATGAACACCCACGTTTGTTACGTCAACCTTGTGGGCGGCCAAGACGACCTGGTCTTTGACGGCGACAGCATGGTGATCACGCCCTCCGGTGAAAGAATCGCCACGGGAGCTAGGTTTGAGGAAGATGTAATCCTGGTTGACCTCGAACTACCCCCCGCGGATGATTCCGTGGCGATTCCTGCTGCATCGAAGCGCGTGGAGCTTTCGTCTATCCGAGAATTCCCCAAGAGCGTCCTTCCCGCTCGCCCGACGGTGTCTATGGATGAACAAGAGATTCTCTGGAACGCTCTGGTCACCGGAACCCGGGATTACGTGCTCAAGAATGGTTTTGAAAGCGTCATTCTTGGCCTTTCGGGGGGCATTGATTCTGCGGTCTGCGCTGTCATTGCAGCCGATGCAATCGGCAAAGAGCGGGTGTATGGAGTGAGTTTGCCAAGCGTTCACTCGAGTGATCACTCCCAATCAGACGCGCTGGAGCTAGCCACCACAGTTGGTTTGCACTACAGGGTTGAGCCCATTGCAGACCTAGTTCGACCGTTTGATGAGCAATTGGGCCTTACCGGCCTCGCTGCTGAGAACGTCCAGGCAAGAGCGAGAGGGGTTGTCCTGATGGGTTTGTCGAACCAGGAAGGGCACCTGGTTCTCACCACGGGAAACAAATCTGAACTCGCTGTGGGGTATTCCACGATCTATGGAGATTCTGTAGGGGGCTTCGCCCCCATCAAGGATGTTCCGAAGACCCTGGTGTGGGAATTGGCCACCTGGCGTAACGCTCATGCCGAGTCGCTCGGTCAGAAACCTCCCATTCCCGTGAACTCCATCACCAAGCCACCGAGCGCCGAACTCCGACCTGGCCAAACAGACCAGGACAGCCTGCCCGATTACGAAGTACTCGATCAAATTCTTGATCTCTTGATCGTCCAGGGGCTCGATGAACCCCAGATCATCCAACGCGGATTCGACCAAGACATGGTCCAAGACATCATTGGGTTAGTATCCAGGGCCGAATGGAAAAGACGACAGGGAGCCATTGGTCCCCGCATTTCTAGTGTTGCGTTTGGTAGAGACCGCCGGTTACCCGTCACCAGCAAACTGACAACGCTCGAGCTACCCCAGTAGGCTGTGGCGCATGACTGAGGCTCCAAAGCGCGTGCGTGTTCGCCATTTCGCAACGGCAAAAACCGAGGGTATTCGGATCACCGGGCTCACCAGTTATGACTTTCTGACCGCTGGAATCTTTGACCGGGCTGGCGTTGATTTCATCCTGATTGGTGACTCAGCTGGAAATGTGGTGTTCGGCTACGACACCACGGTCCCGGTCACGACTGATGAGCTCATTCCGCTGTGTCGAGGAGTTGTCAAAGCCACCAAAAGAGCGCTCGTCGTGGCCGATCTCCCCTTTGGTTCCTATGAGGGTGGACCAGAAGATGCGCTGCACACCGCCGTCCGCTTTATGAAAGAAGGCGGTGTGCACGCGGTGAAACTGGAGGGCGGTGTTCGCTCTGCTGCCCATATTGAGCGCATTGTCAGTTCCGGTATTCCGGTCATGGCACACATTGGCTTCACCCCCCAGTCCGAGCACGGGCTCGGCGGTCACGTCGTGCAGGGTAGAGGAAGCGGAAGGAACCAACTTATTGAGGACGCCCGAGCCGTTGAGGCGGCTGGTGCGTTTGCGGTTGTGATGGAAATGGTGCCAAAAGAGGTGGCCAAAGAGGTCACCGACATGCTTTCGATTCCCACAATCGGCATTGGAGCCGGGCCCGACACCGACGGTCAGATCTTGGTGTGGACGGACCTTGCCGGGCTCAGCACGAGCCGAGTGCCCAAGTTTGTGAAGCAGTATGCGAATTTAGAGAGCCAACTTTTCGACGCTGTGACGCAGTGGCGCACCGACATCACGGATGGCGTTTTTCCCGGCCCCGAGCACAGCTTTAGCGAAAACTAAGACTCCGCCTCGTCATCCCATGCCACGGAGCGTTCCTTGGCAATCTCGGGAGCCCGTTTGGCCTCTTCCCTGGTTGCGTAAGGGCCATCGCGGTAGAGGCCGAGGGATTTGCGACCCTCTTCAACCTCGCCGGTCTTGTGGTTGTACCACCACTGCTTAGTGTCTGGCATGCTACCCCCTGCTGTTTAGACTGGAACGGTGCCAAGAGACCCTCAATTAAACCTTACCCAAGGCGTGCTTGGTCCTGCCAGAGTGGTTCCCCGCGGCATTGTGTTGCCAGAGTATGTGGGGAAGAAAGAACCCAGGACCCATCGCGGTGGAGACATCTACACACCGGAAGAAATCGAGCGAATCCGGGCGGCAGGAAAGATTGCCGCCGGAGCCATCGAGGCTGCAGGGGCAGCCGTAGTCCCGGGTGTTACCACCGACTCCATCGACCAGATCGCCCACGATTTTGTGATCAGCCATGGTGCGTACCCGTCAACACTGGGCTATCGCGGCTATCCCAAATCGTGCTGTACGTCCTTGAACGAGGTGATTTGTCACGGGATTCCGGATGACACCGTGATCCAGGAGGGGGACATCGTAAACATCGACATCACCGCGTATTTGGATGGGATGCACGGGGACCTCAACAAAACCTTTATCGCAGGAGAGGCCTCTGAGGAAGCCAGGCTTCTGGTCGAGCGCACGGAAGAGTCACTGCAAAGAGCAATCAAAGCCGTCGCACCGGGTCGCCAAATCAACGTCATTGGGCGAGCTATTGAGTCCTATGCCGACCGTTTTGGCTACGGGGTGGTGCGTGACTTCACCGGTCACGGCGTTGGTTCCTCGTTTCATTCGGGGCTGATCATCCCCCACTACGACGCCTCCCCGCTCTATGACGAGATTCTTGTGGAAGGCATGGTGTTCACCATTGAGCCGATGTTGACGCTCGGAACTATTCATTGGGACATGTGGTCTGATGGCTGGACTGTGACTACGAAGGACAAGAAACTTTCCGCCCAGTTCGAACACACACTGGTCGTTACTCCCACCGGGGCTGAGATTTTGACACTGCCATGACACAGGCACTGGGAATAGACATCGGTGGGACCGGGATCAAAGGCGCCAGGGTAGACCTCACCAACGGTGAGCTCATCTCTGAACGGATCAAATACCCAACACCCGATGGCGGGCGCCCCGGTGACGTACTCGACGTGGTGGAAACAATCCTTGCGGACCTGGATATGAAACCCACAGAGACCCTGGGCGTCACCTTCCCGGCTGTCATTTCTCATGGCCGCACGATGTCGGCTGCCAACGTCTCACCGGATTGGATTGGACTCCCCGCAGAGCAATTGTTTTCAGACTCCTTAGGAATCAGCGCTCACTTTGTGAACGACGCTGATGCCGCGGGGCTTGCCGAAGTGACCTTTGGAGCAGCCCGGGATGTGGCGGGGCTTGTGATTGTCGTGACGCTGGGGACCGGAATCGGTTCTGCGTTGATACATGACGGTGTCCTTGTTCCCAATGCCGAACTGGGTCACCTTGAACTCGATGGCACTGATGCGGAACACCGAGCGTCCAACGCCGCACGAGAACGCGAGGGTCTCAGCTTCGAGAAGTGGGCGCTTCGCCTTACCCGCTATTTCTCGCACTTAGAGAAACTTTTTAGCCCTGAATTGTTTGTCGTGGGGGGCGGTGTCTCTAAGCAACACAGCGAATTTTTCCCGCTGATTGCCATCGACACCCCGCTACTTCCCGCAACTCTGCTCAATAACGCAGGGATCGTCGGAAGCGCATTGTGTGCCACGCAGAAAGAACAATCCGCTTCTTAGGCAGAAACCCTTCTAAAGGGCTCCAGAACCGACAGCATTTTTTCATCGATAAGGGCTTCGATAATTGTTCCCTCTTCGACATACTCAGTTTTTTTGATTGTTGCGCCCTCATGCAGGGCGGCAACCAAGTCTCCGCGGTCGAAGGGAATGCACACCGTTATCGGCAGCGAATGGCTGGGGAGCAGCGTGTCGATTCGGGCCATCAACCACTCGATGCCCTCCCCCGTCTTTGCTGAGACGAACAAAGAATCAGGGACGAGGCCTCTCAACATCATGGAGGTACTGGAAGAAACCAAGTCTGCTTTGTTGAACACCACAATCTCTGGAACATCCCTAGCTCCGACGTCGGCAATCACATCGCGCACAGTGGCCAATTGAGCCCCTGGGTCGGGGTGTGAAGCGTCGACAACGTGGACGATGACATCTGCGGAGCCAACCTCCTCCAGAGTTGATCGGAAGGCTTCCACTAACTGGTGCGGCAATTGGCGCACAAAACCCACCGTGTCGGTCAGGGTGAAGGCCCGCTGGGTGGGAGTTACAGCTTTCCTGACGGTGGCGTCCAAGGTCGCAAACAAAGCGTCCTCCACCAGAACACCGGCCCGAGTAATCCTGTTCAGTAACGAGGACTTACCCGCGTTGGTATATCCGGCAATAGCAACGTTTGGAATACCCGTTCTCTTACGGTTAGCCCGCTTGGCTTCTCTGGCCGGGCCAAAACCTTTGATCTGTTGACGCAATTTAGCAATGCGGGTATTAATGCGACGACGATCAAGCTCAATCTTCGTTTCACCAGGTCCACGGCTTCCCATACCGGCGCTAGCCCCACCCACCTGGCCACCAGCTTGACGGCTCATCGAGTCACCCCACCCGCGAAGCCTCGGCAGGAGATATTGCAGCTGAGCAAGTTCGACTTGCGCTTTACCCTCACGCGTTTTCGCGTGCTGGGAGAAGATGTCCAAAATAACCGCTGTGCGGTCAATCACTTTAACCTTCACCACGTCCTCTAAGGCTCGTCGTTGCGAGGGAGCAAGTTCCGTGTCAGCAACGACGGTATCGGCACCGAGCTCCCAGACAATTTCTTTCAGCTCGTTCGCTTTACCCTTGCCGAAATAAGTCGACGAGTCGGGATGAGGAAGGCGTTGGATAACCCCATCCATCACTTCGGCACCCGCTGTTTCACACAGAGCGGCTAGTTCTTTGAGTGAGTTCTCGGCATCCAGCATGGTGCCGTGGCTGGAAACCCCAATCACGATGACCTTCTCAAGCCGCAACTCCCGGTACTCGACCTCGGTGACATCCTCGAGTTCTGTTGAGAGGCTGCCCACTCTGCGAAGTGACTGTCTGGCTTCGAGTTCATACTCACCGGAGGTGGGCTCAGCTAAGGGGCTACGTGCCCCGGAGGAAGACCCCTGAAAGACAGTCACCGGTGCAGAAGGATTCGACTCACGAGCGAGGATGCGCTCAATAGGGTCAGGGTTCTCAGTCATGTGGTTACAGGGTATGGCCCTTAGCTATGAGCTGGGAGCTGATTTTCCACAGCTTCAGGCCAATGGCCGTTTACGGCCGTCCTTTGCCATCTTGGTAGCCACCAAGACAATGTCGATAACCCACCAGATTCCCCCGCCACCCAGGGTGATTAACTTCAGGAAACCCAACCCGCCATTGCCCAAATAGAAACGGTCGACACCCAGGTAGCCAAAGAAGATGGAGAGCACGAGAGCGGTCATCCAGTTCTTGGGCGAAAATATTCCAGGTATTTGGTCAGCACGATACGAAGTGCCTGTCAGCGTATCGAGGATCGTGGTGCCGGGTGTAATGAAACGATCACCTGCCAAATAAGCAAGGGTGGCCGTATCGGCTTCGGTATCGGGACTCCCTGGGATTTTCACTATCCACTGCGACATGTGTGTCACCTCTTCCTTCTAGAACCCAGAGTAAACCCGGCCACTGACATCATCAGGAGGTTCCAAACGCGAAGGAATTCTACTTTTGCTCGTCAGCTCGCCCCAGTCGCTGCGAGATATACACGGGAATCAAGGACAGCAGAATGACCACTGTGGCCACGACATTGACAACGCTCGCTTGATTGGGCCTGGCCATTTCTTTCAGAATCCACAGCGGAAGGGTGTCAACACCGGGAGGTGCTGTGAAAATCGTCACGTAGACCTCGTCGAAACTGAGGGCAAATGCCAGCAGTGCCCCGGCGAGAAACGAGGACCGGAACTGCGGGAACGTAACCAAGCGGAATGTTTCCCACAATCCTGCGCCCAAATCCATCGAGGCTTCTTCCAGGCTCGGGTTCATTCGCTTCAATCGGGCAAACACATTGTTGAACACCATGACGATACAAAACGTCGCGTGCGAGACAATCAGGCCAAAATAACCCACGTCAATTCCAATAGGACCTAAAAAGTTGTAGTAGGTGTTGGAAAAAGCGACACCGGTCACTACTCCCGGCAGAGCAATCGGCAAGACAACCAGCAGGTTAACGGTGCTCTTGCCAAAGAAGTCATAGCGATTCAACGCAAACGCCACCAAGGTTCCGAGAATCGATGCAATCACCATGGCCGCTGAAGCGACAATGACCGAGTTCAGCAGTGCGAGACGAATGGGTTCATAGCTGGCCGCAAATTGCCACCAGTACAGGGAAAATTCTTGGATTGGCCAAGCAGAAATTTGGGCGCTGTTGAAGCTATTGATGATGACAACAAACAACGGGATGTACATAAAGAGCAAGACGAGAATCACGATGGAACCCAGTCCCCACTTGGCAGCCTTAGACATCTGAAGCATGGCTACATCCTCTCCAGCGACCCGGTGCGCCTAGCGACCATCAAATACATCACGACAAACGCAATAGGAACCATCGAGAAAGCCGCCGCCACCGGCGGGTTCAAATTGATGTTCGAAGCAATGATGCTCCCAATCATCTGGGTAGCGCCGCCGGTGAAGCGCGCAGCCAAATAGTCACCCAGGCTCAAGGAGAAGGTGAAAACAGAACCCGCCACAATTGCAGGAATGATCAGGGGAATCACCACGCGAGAAATTGTCGAGAACGACTTCGCCCCCATATCTGCAGACGCGTCGAAGAGGTTGCCAGGAATTTGACGGATGGCCGTAAAAACAGGCAAAGCCATATAGGGAAACCACAAATAGGTCAGGGTCACGATGGTGACCCACACATTAAAACCCGGGCTCTGAACCCCGAGAGGGCCAAGCGCCCAGTTGATGAAGCCGTTTTCCGTAAACACCAGCCTCATCGCAAGAATCTTGACCAAATACCCCGCCCAAAGCGGAAGTGTGATCGCCACCGCAAGGATGTTGCGCACGAAGGGTGAGGCCAGTTTTGCCATGTAGATACCCAGTGGAACAGCGAACAATACAGACAGCGCCGTCACGGCAAGGGCAATACCCAGTGTTCGAAGCGAGGTTGTCAGGTAGGCGGGAACGGTAAAAATGCTGATGAAGTTATCGAGGGTGAACCCCGGGCTCACCCGAGACGTAAATGGGTTGATGACCCAGAAGGCCGTAACCAGTAACAAAAACAGCGAAACGATGTAGACGCCGACCAGCCACACCATGGGGAGCGCCAACAGACCAAGAAACCGAACCCTGGCGTTACGAAAAAGGTAGGTAGACCAGGTCTTGGTCCCCTCGGTCCCAGAAGATACGTTGGCCGGCTTGGCAGAGGGAACAAGCTTGGTCACGTATGCCACCTTCTTGTATCTATTGGACCCGAAGTGAGATGCCCCGAAGGGCCGGGTGGCGGGGTCTCCCCCGCCACCCGGGTAGGGGGATTAGCCCTTAACGGTGAGCCAAGCGTTGGTCCAGTCTTGGAAACTGGTGCACTTGACGTCGGTGCGTCCATCGATGCACTGCTCGATGGGGGTCGTCCACGGCCAAATCTGGTCGAAGAAGGCCTCGTCCTCGGCTGCAAACTCATCACAGTGAGCCTGCGCTTCGGGACTGGTCGCACAGTAGGCGATGTTCGCTGGAGCCATACCAAAGTTCACGGCAATAGCACCATTGACATCGGGACGGCTGGTGTAGTCCATCCAGGCATACGCACAGTTCGCGTTTTCCGTGGTGGAGCTCACCAACCATGCGTCATACCAACCAGTGGAACCCTCGACGGGCAGAGTGGTCTTAATCGTGTCGGTTGCGGCGAACTTCCGCAGAACCTCCCACGAGGTACCCACGACGATGTTACCGCCCACGAAGGAGGTAATTTGCGCTACGGGGTCACTCCAGTACTCGCCAACGATGGTGTTCTGCTGCTTCAGCAGATCAACAGCAGCAGCCAGCTGATCCTGGTCCAGAGCGTAGGGGTTTTCAATTCCCAGCTCAGGGTTGTGGTACATCAGGTAGACCGCAGCGTCGGCGATGTAGATCGGTGCATCGTAGGCACTGATCTTGCCAGCGTAGGGGCTGTCTGTCTCCCACATAACGCTCCAGCTCTCGGGAGCGTCACCTGTGACGGTCTCGTTGTACTGCAGCAGATTGGCGCCACGACCAATGGGGACACCATATGGCTGTCCGTTCACCGTGTCGTAAATCTGACCCTTCATGCCCTCAGCGATGTCATCGCTGAAATTCGGGATCAAATCAATGTTGAGCGGCTGCACGTCGCCACCGACAATAAGGCGCAATGCTGCGTCACCCGAGGCCGACACAATGTCGTACTCACCGGTGCGCATCAGAGTAACCATCTCGTCCGAGGTTCCAGCAACGCGAGAGTTAACCACACAGCCGGTGTCGGTTGTGAACTGGTCAGTCCAGGCCGGTTCTACGAAACCGGACCAGTTGACGATGTTAAGCTGTCCTTCGAATTCGCCCATCTCTTCGAGCATGGGAACATCGGGGACATCGAGCGTCAGCTCGCCACTACCTGCTGCACACGCGCTCAGCACAATCGTGGAAGCGGCAAAAACAGCCAGAGCCGCTATCTTCTTGCCTCTCATGACTTTCCTTTCATCTGGCCAGGGGCCAGCTCTAGTTGGGGATTGTCGCTACGTGGTTCTGACGCCACTTTGCGACAACCTTGTCGCCAGTGCCAAAGCGTTCGCCTTGTCCTGGTAACTCTTGATTGAGCGTCGTCGTGATGAGCCGAACCTTGTTGCTCGTCTCGACGATGTAAATGGTGTTCGAGCCGGTATAGGCCGTCTCGAGAATGATTCCCTCTGTCGCGTTTTCTTCTGCCTCGGCCTTCGCCCCGGCAGGGTGCAGGGTGATGCGTTCTGGACGGATGTTAACCAAGTCCGAACGACCCACCAAGCCATGAGCGCCATCACCCGAGATGAGGTTTGATACACCCAAGAACCCCGCCACAAAAGCAGTGGCAGGCTGCTCATAGACCTCGTGAGGTGTGCCAAGCTGCTCAATGCGCCCCTGATTGAACACGGCAATGCGATCACTCATGCGCATCGCTTCTTCCTGGTCGTGGGTGACAAAGATGAACGTAATCCCAGCCTCACGCTGAATGGACTTGAGCTCCACCTGCATCTCTTCGCGCAACTGTTTGTCTAATGCCCCGAGCGGTTCATCGAGCAGGAGAACCTTGGGCCTCAGCACCAGTGCACGAGCCAGCGCGATGCGCTGGCGTTGGCCACCAGAGAGCTGGTGTGGCAGCCGGTCTGCCACCTGCGACAGCTTGACGCGGTCAATGGCTTCGCCAGCCTGCGCGGCGCGATCAGGCTTGGGAACTTTTCTCGCTCGAAGCCCGTATTCGACGTTTTCCTGGATAGTCATGTGTGGAAACAACGCGTAATCCTGAAATACCGTGTTGACGGTTCGATCGAAGGGAGCCAGGCTCGTGACATCGTCACCGTCAATGGCAATGGTTCCTGCGCTCACGGTTTCAAATCCTGCAATCATGCGCAAGACGGTCGTTTTTCCAGAACCCGAGGGTCCCAGCATCGAGAAGAATTCCCCCGAGGTGATGTCGAGGTCCAGATCAACGACTGCCTGGACGTCATCAAAAGTCTTGGAAACCCCGCGCAGGGAAACGTAGCCATCCCCAGGGGCTGGGGCAGCGGGTGGCTTATGCGTCATTGCAATTTTCCCTTTCAACAGGGCTTCCTGGACAAGTATTTACCCTACACAGAATTCACGCATCTCCAAGCCATCCCAGCCGGACTGAGACCGGCTACCGAAGGGCCAGTATTTCTGGCACACAGCACCTAAACGAGTACTATCGAGAAAGAAATAACGGTCGTCGACAATTGGACTCTCTCATGCCTATAGCAATCACAAACCCCAGCACTGGAGCAATCGAAGAAGAGTTCGATGAGCACACGTCACAGGAAGTCGAAAGGCGCTTAGCCTTGGCCCAGGCAGCTCACGAGACTTTACGGCGCACCCCTTTCGCACAGCGTGCGCTGTGGATGAACCAGGCAGCAGACCTGATGGAAGCTGACGTTTCGACCCTGGCGCCGCTTTTAGTTCGAGAAATGGGTAAGCCCATTGCCCAAGCGACAGCAGAGGCCCTGAAATGTGTCAAAAACATGCGTTTTTATGCTGCACACGCAGAAACCTTCCTCCAGGATGAGGTCTTAGCTGACCCTGCCAGCGTGAATGCTTCCCAAGCCTGGTCCCGGTATGAGCCACTGGGCATTGTGCTCGCTGTGATGCCGTGGAACTTCCCGCTGTGGCAGGTAATGCGCTTTGCAGCACCCGCGCTGATGGCCGGCAATGCCGGTGTGCTCAAGCACGCCTCTAACGTGCCAGGATCAGCCCTCTATCTCGATGCCCTGTTCACCAGGGGCGGTTTCCCAGAGGGCGCATTCACTGCACTCATGATTCCTGCCTCGGCGGTCAACGCCGTGATCGACGACTGGAGAGTTAAAGCGGTTACCCTGACCGGTTCAGAGCCAGCAGGTCGCGCTGTTGCTGAGCGCGCTGGCCGCCAGATCAAGAAGGCAGTGCTCGAATTGGGAGGTTCTGATGCCTTCATCGTGATGCCTTCCGCAGATTTTGAAAAGTCCGTGAGTGTTGCGGTGACGGCTCGTACCCACAACAACGGTCAGTCGTGTATCGCGGGTAAGAGGTTCCTCATTCACGACGACATCTATGACGCGTGGGTGGAGGCCTTCAGCACAGCAATGGGCGCCTTAGTGGTGGGCGATCCGATGGATCCAGCCACCCAGATTGGCCCGCTTGCAACGAAAAGAGGCCAACAGGACATTGCCGAGCTCGTCGATGACGCGAAAGCCAAGGGCGCAAGAGTTCTGGTCGGTGGAGAAACACCAGACGGTCCGGGGTATTTTTACCCACCGACCGTTATTGACGCCATCACTCTCGATATGCGCTTGACAATGGAAGAAACCTTCGGCCCTGTCGCAAGCGTCTATCGCTTCTCCACGCCAGAACAAGCTGTCCAAATCGCCAACCAAACCACCTTCGGCCTGAGCTCCGCTGTGTGGAGCAAAGACGAAGGCGACCAGGATTACTTCATGCGCGGGCTTGATGCCGGAGCGGTCTTTTTCAATGGAATGACCATCTCCTACCCAGAACTGCCCTTTGGCGGCATCAAGGACTCAGGTTTTGGGCGCGAACTGGGCCCAGCGGGAATCCGTGAGTTCACGAACCTCAAAACAATCTGGAAGGGCTAAGCAACCCCCCTGCCTATGTGCTAGACGGCGGCTTTCTTGGTGGGTTGCGCCCACAGCACAATCATCACGATGGTGCCAATGAAGGGGACGAGCCCCAGGAAAAGAAGCCCCCACGGCAGCCCTGCATCCCGAAGACGCCTTACTCCAACGGCCAGGTAGGGAACAATCATGGCCGCGAACCAGACAACCCCTAAGGGTGCCCAGAGAGCAGAAGCACCGGTGCCGACAAGTACCAGGAAAAGGTTGAACCACCAAAACTCTGGTCGGCCAGCGCCGTCAGTGAAATTGGAATACTTTCGCAAAGAAGTGGCTACGGCGGTTCCGAGTGTCATGGGACAACTTTCTTGGTCAAATCACAGGGTTGTTCCCCCATCGTAGAGGTGCATTCTATGGAAACAGTACGGTTGTAGTCATGAGCAGTGAGCACTATTTCTCTGAAACACCTGGTAGTTCCCTGTCGACTCATGTCCGTGAGATCACTCTGCGCGGGCGCACTCTTTCGGTGACAACAGCCAGCGGGACCTTTAGTCCCGCCGGTGTCGACAGAGGAACCGAGGTCTTGCTGAAATACGCACCCACTCCCCCCACGACCGGCTCCTTTCTCGACATCGGCTGTGGATGGGGGCCAATTGCTCTTGCGCTTGCTCTGGAGTCCCCGGAAGCGAAGGTCTATGGCATTGACGTGAATCAGCGCGCCAGAGACAGCGCTGTCATGAATGTCGAGAACCTAGGCCTTACCAACGTAACAATCTGTGACCCTGATTCGGTTCCCAGTAACCTCACCTTTGATCTGATCTGGACCAACCCGCCCATTCGAGTGGGCAAGAAAGCCCTGCAGGGCATCATGGCTCGGTGGCTCGCCACGCTCGCACCAGGCGGCGAGGCATGGGTCGTGATTGCCAAGAAACTAGGGGGCGATTCACTCCACAGCTGGATCAATGAAGGCAGTGCTGGTGGGTTTGTGGCCGAGCGAGTAGAAACCGCTAAGGGCTTCCGAGTGCTGAAGGTGACGAGAGTCTAAATCTCCACGGTGGTCTGAAAAACCAACTCGGCAGGACCCGACAAGCTCACGTGCTCGCCCTCCTCGGTGGGGAACATGCGAACCGCCAACGTGCCGCCTGGAACCTCAACGCGCCAGTGGTGCGGAGCGCCTGCGCCCGCCCAGTGCCTGGTCGCTAAGGCAGCAGCCATTGCGCCTGTTCCACAGGATTGCGTTTCTCCCACACCGCGCTCGAAGACCCGCATACGAATGACACCAACACCGTCGACCACGAGCGGATCGGCGGGGACGACAAACTCGATGTTGGCTCCCCCTGCTGGCTCGGGGTCGAGCTCGGGGCGAACGCTCAAATCCAGTTCTTCCAGTTCTTTCTCCGATGCCAGCGCAACAACCACGTGGGGGTTGGGTGCCTGAATCGACAACGAAGGCCGCGCCACATCAATACCCCTCGCTCGAACGAGTGGGTCCACCCCTGTGAGGGACCACCGCCCCATATCAGCCTGGTAGTGGCCGTTCGCGCTGCGCGTCACATCGACAATCCCAGCTCTGGTGGCAATGGGAAGGGTGCTTCCCGGTTCCACGGCCACGAGCCCCTCAGTGATCAAATACTCAGCAAAAACCCGCACGCCATTTCCACACATTTCAGAAAGCGAACCATCAGCGTTTCGATAGTCCATAAACCACACCGCAGCAGGCTCCTGCTCCAACAAAGCAGACACCTCAGGAGAGGACGCCGTGTGAGCAGCTCTGATAACACCATCCGAGCCAACACCCAGGTGCCGATCGGCCAGCCTGCGGTAATCGGCCTGCCTGAGGCCGAAAGAGTCATCAGGATCGTGGAACAACACAAAATCGTTGCCCGTCCCGTGACCTTTGGTCACCAGGATAGAGCGGGTTTCGGGGGCGGGACGCATGAGATAAGACTACGGTGCGATGGACATCACAGGGCGGTAATCACCTGGGACAGAGCCACCTGGCCGAAATCGAGGTTTCTGGCATCCCCCCACACCGTGTTTGTATCCCTGCCAAACCAAGAGACCTGCCGCCTGGCATAACGCCTGGTGAGGGCTTGTGTTTCTGCGATCGCTTCGTCTTCGCTCAGTGTTCCGTGAATCTGGGCCAGTGCTTGCTGGTACCCAATCGCTCGAGCGGCAGTCACACCGGTCTCCAGGCCCTGTGGAATCAAACCCTGCACCTCGTTGACAAGGCCGGCCTCCCACATGCCATGGACCCTTCTATCGAGAAGGGGCACGAGTTCTTCCCGGGGAACAGCCAACCCCACAACTACCAAGCGAGGAAGCCAGGGACGGTGTTCAGCATCCAGTCCAGCCCCGAATGGTTTCCCCGTGATGGCAATGACCTCAAGTGCTCGGATAAGCCTTCGGGAATTCTTGGGATCGATCGCAGCAGCTGCCAAACCGTCTTTTTTTTGAAGCTCAGCCAGCAGTGCCTCGGTACCCTCTTTTTCCAGTCGAGCCTCCAGCTCCGCCCTGATTGCCTTATCCGTTCCCGGGAATTCAAATTCATAGAGCACAGAGGAAACGTAGAGACCTGATCCGCCCACGAGCACTGGGATGACGCCTCTCGAGTGACACTCCAGAATCTGGGCTCGGGCCAAGGCCTGATAGTCAGCTACTGATGCCTCGACACTCACCTCCCACACATCGAGCAAGTGATGAGAAATACCTCGTCGTTGCTCAAGAGGGACCTTCGCTGTCCCGATGTTCATTCCCTTATAGAGCTGCATCGCATCGGCGTTGACAATCTCAGCCCGGTGACCACCCTGGTGCAGTTGTTCACCAAGGGTGAGCGAGAAATCAGATTTACCGGTTCCCGTCGCGCCCACCACAGCGACCAGGGGCAGCGACACTGCCTCCTTGGGTTTAGCGCTGGCCGTCACTGGTGTCATAAATAGGTGTGGTGACAACGGAAAGACTGGGCATTCCCAAGCTCACTGCCGTAGCGGACCCACTAGGAATCGGAACTCCGCAACTCTCTGCCTGCCAACGATCCCAGGCATCTCCGGCGCGGGTGGGTCGAAGGTGATACCCGTCACGGGAATCAGCAAGCAGGAAGAAGGGCTTCGCATCGGTGATCACCGTCGTGACCACATCCCCTGGACGGGGGACGCCCGAACCCGGAGGCTGCGTGAAGTGCACCAAACGGCTGTCTTTGGCACGGCCGGAGAGACGATGGTTTGCGTCGTCCTTGCGGCCTTCGTTGGTCGCAACAACAACGGAGACTTCTGAACCGATGAGTTTCTTATTTTCTTCCCAGGCAATGCCGTCCTGAAGCTCCATGAGGCGTTCATATCGCTCCTGAACAACCTCACGAGGGACCTGGTTTTCCATTGTGGCGGCCGGGGTTCCTGGTCGTTGCGAATACTGAAAAGTAAAGGCAGTCGCAAAACGTGCTCTTTCGACGACTCTCAAAGTGTCCGCAAAGTCCTCCTCGGTCTCCCCTGGAAATCCAACGATGATGTCCGTGGTGATAGCGGCGTTCGGAATCTTTGCTCGCACCCGATCCAAAATGCCTAAGTACTTGTCACTGCGATAGCTACGACGCATCGCTTTGAGGATGGCATCAGAACCCGACTGCAGGGGCATGTGCAGCTGGGGCATGACGGTGGGAGTCTCAGCCATCGCGTCAATCACATCATCCGTGAACGCAGCCGGGTGTGGGCTGGTGAATCGAATGCGCTCCAAACCTTCAATCTGACCAACAGCCCTCAATAACTTGGAAAAGGCCTCTCGATCACCAAATTCGACGCCGTAAGTATTGACGTTCTGGCCCAACAGCGTGACCTCAATCACTCCATCAGCGACTAGAGCCTTGATTTCGGCCAATATGTCTCCAACGCGGCGGTCTTTTTCTTTTCCGCGCAGGCTTGGCACAATGCAAAAAGTGCACGAATTGTTGCAGCCCACAGAGATGGAGACCCACCCGGCGTAACTCGATTCCCTTTTAGCGGGAAGGGTAGAGGGGAACGTCTCGAGTGCTTCGAGGATTTCCACCTCGGCCTCCCCGTTATGCCGGGAACGTTCCAATAAAATAGGCAGAGAGCCCATGTTGTGGGTGCCAAATACGACATCGACGTAGGGAGCCTTCTTGATGATGGTCGATTGGTCTTTTTGAGCTAAACATCCACCCACAGCAATTTGCATACCGGGATGTTCGCGCTTAATGGACGCCAAATGCCCCAGGGTGCCGTAGAGCTTGTTATCAGCATTCTCCCGAACCGCACAGGTGTTGAGCACAACCACATCGGCAATAGAACCTGGGTCAACAATCCGATAGCCAGCAGCTTCGAGCGCCCCAGACATTCGTTCTGAATCGTGCACGTTCATTTGACACCCAAAAGTGCGTACCTCATAGGTCCGACCATGATCCTGCTCCAAGGCAGCAATGGAAGATGCCACCTGGGCCCTAGTTGCTGCTTCGTCGGTCATCGTCATCCCCTCATTCTAGAAGGACCCGCCTCTAGAACCTGGGTAGCGGGATTCCGGGGCGTAAACTAGAACCATCCCCGACAGCGAAGTGGAAGAACCGTGACACAAACTTTCGTCTCCTCACCGAAGGTTTCTCGGGACCTTGCCGTGCTCGAGCGGCGATTTGGTGAGGCGAAGCCCTCTGTGTACATCACCGATCAGAGTGGCACCGCTCTTGTCGATTGGTCCATGAGCCCGCTTCGCGCTCCCCTCGCTGGCATCAGCAAGCTCTACACACTGGCCATGGTGCTACGAGAATGCGACCGGGGTGCAATGTCACTCGATACCCCCATCACCGATCTGCTGGATTCCGACACCGTGGGTGGTCTCTGTGTGGTCAGAGGAAAAGACCTGAGCCACACCATCACCGTGGCCCACCTCATTGGCCACCAATCAGGAATCCGGGATTACTACCGCTCGAATGCAAAGGGGACACTGTCTTTTGAGGAACACTCCAGGGACCGCGATCGCGCCTGGAGCGCGGACCAGGCCCTCGAGATAGCCAAGCATTACCCCGGGCTGTTTGCACCAGGGGCAAAGAAGAAGGTCGGGTACTCACATACCAACTATCTGCTCTTGGGTCTCATCTTGAGCGATTCGACAGGAATGTCTTTCGAACAACTCATCAACCTGCGCATCTCGGGACCCTTGGGATTGAAGGCCACCTCCGTCTTCACCCCATCGAGCTATGACACCTACTTTTCCACCCTCCCGGTGAGAATGGGTTCGAAGAGCATTCGTGCTCCACGCTCGCTTGCAAGCTTCGGTGCAGCGGGGTCCCTTGTTGCCACCGCTAAGGACGCGGTTTCCTTCATGCGGGCGTTCTGGGCAGGAAAGCTTTTTGATCCCTCCTGGTTGGAAGTACTCCAGACCAACCAAAGAAAATATCTCGAGGGTGTGCGAATGGGCATGGGCCTCATGATCGGGACAAGAAACAATACGAAGACGCCCATCGTTGGTCACATCGAATCATCAGGGACGGCCCTGCTTCTCGATACGTATACCGGTATGACCGGATTCTTGGCGTTGAACACGGCCGAAAAACGCGCCTACAGCTATGAAACCCTTGCTCGGATTATGGGGCGCGTAAGCGACTAAGCCAAAACTTCATTGACAACGGCGTAGACGTCATGAGAATTGAAACCCTTGCGCATAAGCGTGCCCACAAGACGCCTCTTGGCCACTACGGGGTCAAGGGAACGAAGAGAACGCGCCTTCTGCTCCGCTACCGCACGTAATGCCTCATGCTCATCCTCATCGGTCAAGACCGAGAGAGCCTCTTCAATAATTTCTCGAGAAAGATGTCTCGCTCGAAGTTTTTCCGCAACAGCTCTTCGACCTAGACCACCACGCACCGCGTACTTCTCAACCAGCTCAGCTGCAAGGTTTGTATCGTTCGCGAAACCGACCTGTTCAAGCGCTGCTACCTCTTCGGCGATGACCTCGGCGGGTAGCTCGCGTGATCCCAACCTCTGCTCGATCTCGTGGCGGGATTGGCTCCGTCCCGCAAGTGCATGAAGTGCAACATTGTGAGCTTTTCGTTTCTGACGGGGACCAGAAACCGCCGTTCCTAGAGTGTCGTCTTCTTCCGAAGCAACGTCATGCCCTGGTTTCCACTCGACCACAGTTGCATCCCTCTGTTGTAAATCCTCTGTTTCAGGTACCGCTGTTTCAGACACCTCTGCAGCCTGGGTGACCCTGTGCAGGGGGAACGCGATGATGATGGCATCGCGTTCCCCCTGCACACGTGGCAATGTCATGACCTAGGCTCCTACTGCTTTTCGTTCGTTGATTTTGTCTTCGAGAGACTCAACGGGAGCCTGCTCTTCTGGGACAGCAACCTCTGGAACGGCGGGAACAGCGGCTAACTGACCAACTCCCAGGAGGGCGAGGATCTTGCGCTCGATTTCCGCGGCAACGTCGGGGTGATCCAGCAGGTAATGTCTCGCGTTTTCTTTACCCTGACCCAACTGGTCACCGTCGTAGGTGTACCAGGCGCCAGATTTCTTGACGATCTCGTGTTCGACACCAAAATCAATCAGGCTGCCCTCACGAGAAATACCCGTTCCATACAGGATGTCGAACTCTGCCTGCTTGAAGGGCGGAGCCATCTTGTTCTTCACAACCTTCACGCGGGTGCGGTTACCCACTGCATCGGTTCCCTCTTTCAAGGTTTCGATACGCCTGATGTCGAGGCGGACCGAGGCGTAGAACTTCAGTGCCTTACCACCCGAGGTCGTCTCTGGGCTACCAAAGAAGACGCCGATTTTTTCTCGCAACTGGTTGATGAAGATCATCGTCGTTCCGGTTTGGTTCAATCCACCGGTGAGCTTGCGAAGAGCCTGAGACATCAGGCGAGCCTGCAAACCCACGTGGGTGTCGCCCATGTCTCCTTCAATTTCAGCGCGAGGCACCAGGGCAGCGACCGAGTCGATGACAACCAAGTCGACAGATCCGGAGCGAACCAACATGTCAGCGATTTCCAGCGCCTGCTCTCCGGTGTCGGGCTGTGACACCAGCAACTGGTCAATGTCGACACCCAGCTTCTTGGCGTATTCAGGGTCCAGAGCATGCTCTGCATCGATAAAGGCAGCGATTCCACCGGCAGCCTGCGCGTTAGCGATGGCGTGCAGGGTGAGGGTCGTTTTTCCGGAGGATTCCGGACCATAAATCTCAATGATGCGGCCTCGGGGTAATCCTCCGATGCCGAGCGCAACGTCCAACGCAATCGATCCCGTGGGGATGACGGCGACAGGGGCGCGATTTTCGGAACCCAGTCTCATGACTGAGCCTTTTCCAAACTGTCGATCAATTTGAGCGAGGGCCGCTTCTAGGGCCTTTTCTCGGTCTGCGGATGTAGCCATTACTGTCTCCTCTTTCTCGGTGTGCTGCTGCCTATCGGCTGTCGTCCTCCACCTCGCCCCGTAAGGCTAGGGGTCTCTCGACAAGGCGGTGGATGCTGATAACGACTGAGCCTAAATGGGACCAGGGACACGAGAAGTGTTTCCCGACACCATTGTGGATAAGTCTGCCTCCAGCATCTTCTGTGGACGAGACTAGCGCCATTCGAACGAATATTCGAATGATTACGCAGGCGTGTCGGGCCCCACTGTTTCAGAGGTGGGTGTCGGCAATCCGGCACCGTGCCATCGGTGCGTCGGAACCTGCATTGCTGCGCACAAAGCGAACCAGACCACCTTCGGCGAAACTCCATCCATCAGGGCAGTGGTTGCCGTGCGGTCCTCTAATTCGCCGACGACTAGGTCGCGCAGCAGGGAGCGTCCTTGAATCGGACCAAATTCATCATCAACGGCACGAAAGAACTCACTTCTTGTCACTGGGACAAAGGCCTAACGAACCGCCATGTCGGAATCAAACTGGGCAACCAGCTCATCCGGAAGGGTGTCGGGAACACGAGAAGAGGGGACAATCTGTTCAAAGACGGAGAGGCGATCAGCAACTTCGTGCATGATCACCGACAGCGGGATATCCAGCGCGTCGGCGATGGACGCAAGGATTTCGCTGGACGCTTCTTTTTGGCCGCGCTCGACCTCGCTGAGGTACCCCAGAGCGACACTTGCGCGACTGGCTACCTGGCGCAGGGTGGCACCTTTTTGCTGTCGAAAATCGCGAAGAACATCTCCGATTTCGTGTCTGAGTAAAACCATGGGCACCTCCTCACATCGTGGAACTTATTTCGGTTGGTAAAAGCCTAGCGATATCTCCTGTGCTCCTGGCACAAGGAATGCTGGGGACTTCCTGTGCCGTTGCTGAATATAACGGCAGGCGCCGACAGATTATTCCCGCATGTCCAGGGCGTCCAAAAGAGCCTGCAGGGCAGCCTTTGTGCACGCGTAACGAACCTGCTCGCGGTCACCCTCGAGGGAGAGCTCCCGCACCATGGTGCCTAAGTTTCCACCCGCCACCGCGATGAAGGCTATTCCTGGCTTCTGTGCGCTCACCGGATCGGGATCCGGTCCTGCAACACCGGTGGTGGCCACCGCAAGATCTGAGCGCAGGGAGACAAGGGCGTTCTCTGCCATCTGGGTGGCGACTTCTGCCGACACTGCGCCTCTGGCGGCGAGCTCTGCTGCGTCCACCCCCAACAGGTCGTGTTTCACTATCAAGTCATAGGCCACAATCGAGCCTTTGAAGACCGCTGATGCCCCTGGAATATCCACCAGAGCAGCCGACACCAATCCCCCAGTCAGCGATTCAGCCGCGCCAAGGCTGACGCCTCGGGCGGTAGCGGTCAAAATGACCTGAAGAGCTATTTCTCGAACGGAACCGCTGACAGATCCAGTCACGCAGTGACCTTTGGAGCCCGAAACGCCTTCCAGAGGTATTCCACACCCGTCCACACGGTCACCACAACCACTGCACCCATCAAGATCCCGTTCAGCACAAAAACCCAGTCACCCAGCAGAAGCCAGGTGGGGACTAACCACGACGACAGCGTCACGGATTGAAGAATTGTTTTGAGCTTGCCCCCTCGAGACGCAGGGATCACCCTGTCCTTCAAAGCAATAAAACGAAAAACGGTAATCCCGATTTCTCGAACAAAGATGACCACCACAATCCACCAGGGAAGTTCCGACACCAAGGCCAAAGCAACCAGGGCTCCACCGATCAGAACCTTGTCTGCGATCGGGTCCAACAAAATTCCAGAGTTCGTCACCAGGTTTCGGCTTCTCGCCAACGCCCCATCGAGACCATCGGTTGAGATGGCAATAATAAACACAGCTGCAGCAACGAAGCGCCATACCCCGTGCTCACCGTCATCGAGCAACACCAGCCACACAAAGAGCGGGGCCAGGACGATACGAGCAACGGTAATGAGGTTGGCAATATTGGCGTTACTGACCGGGCTATCCCCGGCCGCAAAGACGCGACCTCGAAAACCACTTCTCGAGGTGGTATCTGATGCGGGAGACGCAGGCTGATTTGCCACGTTCTTAGTCCCTTCCGGTCAGACTCCAGGCATCCTCGTCGGTATCGCCCTCATCCTCAGGATACCCCGCGGTCATCGCATCGATGGGGTCTTCCATCGAATGCGCCGAGTGGTCAACAGCAGCCTTGGGTGCCGGCAGGTCTATCGGAGCAAGCTCCTGTGTGAGCTGGTCCTCCACGGGCACGGCGACGGGTGCCGCTAGGGTTACCCCGCGCAAACCAGCGAGAACCTCGGGGAGCTGCTCAATGGATACCAACACTTCCCTGGCCTTCGAACCTTCCGATGGCCCCACAATCCGCCGGGATTCCAGCAGGTCCATCAAACGACCCGCCTTGGCGAAACCAACCCGAAGCTTTCGTTGCAACATGGAGGTAGAACCAAACTGGGTGTTCACGACCAGCTCTGCTGCTTGCAGCAGGACGTCTAAGTCGTCTCCGATGTCGGAGTCAACGACCTTGGTGTGGCTTGCGGCATCGGCAACGTCCTCGCGGTACTCCGGGTCGGCCTGGTTCTTCACGTGCTTCACCACCGCAGCAATCTCTGCTTCGGTAACCCACGCTCCTTGCACCCGGTTTGCTTTGGCCGCCCCCTGTGGCAGGAACAAAGCATCGCCTTGGCCAATTAACTTCTCAGCGCCAGGCTGGTCCAAAATAACCCTGGAGTCCGTCATGCTCGACACCGCAAAAGCCATGCGGGAGGGGATATTGGCCTTGATGAGGCCCGTCACCACGTCAACGCTCGGTCGCTGTGTTGCCAACACCAGGTGAATTCCAGAGGCTCTCGCAAGCTGGGTAATGCGAACAATGGAGTCTTCAACATCTCGAGGAGCAACCATCATCAGATCGGCAAGCTCATCAACCACAACGAGCAGGTAGGGGTAGGGGCGCAATACACGCTCGCTCCCCACCGGGAGCACTATTTCGTTGGCAAGGACAGCTCGGTTGAATTTATCGATGTGTTTGAAGCCAAAGCTTGCAAGGTCGTCGTAGCGAAGGTCCATTTCTTTGACGACCCACTGCAGAGCATCTGCAGCCCGCTTGGGGTTCGTGATGATGGGTGTGATCAGGTGGGGAACCCCCTGATAGGCAGCGAGTTCGACTCGCTTGGGGTCTACCAGCACCATCCGAACCTCTGCGGGCGTTGCCCGCATCAGAATCGAGGTGATCATGGAGTTGATAAAGCTTGACTTACCGCTACCGGTGGCGCCAGCGACCAGGAGGTGCGGCATCTTCGCGAGGTTGGCAGCAACAAAGCCACCCTCGACGTCCTTACCCACGCCCATCACCATGGGGTGGAGCTCCTTCGTGGCCGCTGCGGAGCGCAAAACATCCCCCAAGGACACAATTTCACGGTCCGAGTTCGGTATTTCAATGCCGATCGCCGATTTACCGGGAATCGGGGAGAGAATATTTACTTCGTTGGACGCGACGGCGTAGGCGATGTTCTTCGCCAGAGCCGTCACGCGCTCCACCTTCGTTCCTGTTCCAAGCTCCACCTCGTAGCGCGTGACAGAGGGACCACGGGTGAAGTCAACGACCTTGGCGTTGATTTCAAACTGCTCAAACACACTCGTGATCGCTGCCACGACCTGGTCATTGGCAGCGCTTCTCGCCTTGGGTGGTGTCCCTGGCACCAACGTGGCGGGCTCGGGTAGGCGGTAGGGCCTGGTCGAGCGGGTTGTAGCTTTCGGCTGGACCTCCACGGTGTCGACATCCGCAGGATTGACATCTCCTGGTTGGTTCGCTGTGACAGAGGCTAAGAGAGCAGCCTCAGCTTTCCGAAGCTGCTCAACTAGATCTTCCTGGCTAGCGATTTTGCCGGTATCAACGTCCTCTGCACTCACCAGAGGGCTGTCAAACGCATCTTTCTTATCTTTCTTGCCTCGACGCCACCAGGGCATGGACTGAGGGTCATCCATATCGAGGCCAAGATTAGATAGCGTCCCAAACTCCACACCGGGAGTTGTGTCTGGCTTCTTGGAGGATCGAACCTCGTCTAGATCAACCGCAAACAAGTAGGCATATGCTTCTTTGCCACGCTGCAGCACCTTGGTCGGCGGCGTCTTGGTCATGATCAGCACTGCCATGAGCAAGAACAACACAACCATCGGCCAGGCAAGGAACACGGTGTCGGCCGCTAGGAACACAAACGGTTCGGCAATCACCCAGCCAAGCAGTCCGCCCGCACCTGCAAGCTCAGCGAAGCTGGCCTCGCCCGGAGCAGGTCTGCCGCCGGCAAGGTGGGTGATAGCGCTAATGGAGGCCAACAACAGGCCAAGGCCAACCCCGATCCTGCGGTTGTCGTGCACGCTGGAGGGATGGCGAAACAGCCAGCCAGCAAATATAAAAAGGATGACTGGCAGGGCAAAAGCTAGGCGCCCAAAGAAGCCACCGACCGTGTAGTTATCCAGAGCCTGAGCCCACGGCTGGCTGTAGTTGAACCACTCTACGACAACCCCAACAACAGCCAACAGAAAAAGAGCAAAGGGAACACCGTCACGGCGGTCATCTTTGGGCAATTCATAGGGGCTCAAAAACCTGAACCCTGAACCCACCACTCCTGCTACCGCGAGGTACCCGGTCGCAAGCGCAGAGGGCCCTCCCGTGGGCTTGGGCGTGACCACCTCATTGCGTGGAATTCTTTTCGTCGCCGAAGCTCGGGCAGGCGCCGACGATTGACGTGCACGAGGAGCAGGGCTTTTCTGAGCCATATCCTCACGCTACCCACCAACCATGCGGGATGCCGGGAACGAAACGCGCCGGCCCCCCTGTCCACAGGGCGATGTTCAAAAAACTTTCCCACCGATAGGAGTAGATTAATTCGGTTTCCTGACCGGCCAAGACGCAACATTTATGTGGCGGGTGAACCGGCTCTCCCCCGACACCGCAGCCGGGTTGATTTATAAAGGAATGAAAGACTTACTGCCCTAGCAAGGAGGAAACACTATGAAACTCTTCGGTTCGTATACCTACACCTGGTGGCAAATGGGTGTTTTTAAACTCTCCCTGCTGGCGATTGGCATGATTGGCGGCGCCTTCTTAGCCTCGTTCGTCATGTCATCGCTGTGGGTGTTTGTCGTGATCGCCGCCCTGGCCTCTGGCTACATCATTGCGGCCAGTTTCTCAGGAGCTAATAAGCGCTAGCCTCCAGCGTCTGGCTCACCCAGTAAGTATTGGGGGTGGGGGTTTCTCCATCTTCCACCCTTAGAATCCAACCGTGCTTTTACTCGATAGTGCCTTCGTCCTGCTCGGCCTCGTTCTCTTGATTGCCGGAGGTGAAGCTCTGGTGCGGGGGGCCTCCTCCTTCGCTGTTCGATTTGGCATATCTCCCCTAGTCATTGGTCTTGTGGTGGTGTCTGCCGCCACCTCCACGCCTGAGTTTGCTGTCACCATAGGCGCGATGCTCCGCGGTGAACCAGGCCTGGCCGTAGGTAACGTGGTGGGAAGCAATATCGTGAACATCCTGCTGATCCTGGGGCTTACCGCCATGTTCAGTCCTCTGGTGATTCGGAGACAGGTGGTTCGTTTCGACATGCCCGTCATGCTCGGGCTCTCCCTGCTTTTGGTGATGGTCAGCTTGGATGGCCGGATCAGCTTGTTTGATGGTCTGCTTCTTTTTGGTGGCCTCCTGTTCCACGCGGTCATGAGCATTGTGGTGGGGCGTCGGGAGGTTACACAGACCATCCCCACAACAGACACCATGCCACTCAACAGCGCACCTGTCCCCCTTTGGCTGGCGGGACTATTACTCGCAATCGGTGTGGGCCTGCTCGGGTTCGGGGCGCACTTCCTCGTCGACGGAGCAGTCGGAATTGCCACCAGCTTTGGGGTGAGTGGCTTGGTTGTGGGGCTTACCGTGGTCGCGATCGGAACTTCTTTGCCCGAGCTTGCAACCTCCATCATCGCTGTTCGCAGGGGCGAGCGAGACATGGCAGTGGGAAACATCGTGGGAAGCAACATATTCAACATCGGCATGGTGCTCGGCCTGCCGGCCGTGATCTTTGGCGGCGGTATTCCGGTTCCCACCGCGGCGATTGCGCTTGACCTGCCGCTGATGGTGGCCGCCGCACTTGCTTTGCTTCCCATTGCCTTCACCGGTTTTGTGGTGGCTCGCTGGGAGGGAACGTTATTTGTTGCGCTCTACGTTTCGTACCTGGCCTATGTCGTGCTGGCTTCCACGCAGCACGATGCTCTGACGGGTTTCACCACCGTCATGCTGTGGTTTGTGCTTCCCCTCGTTGGGATTACGTTGGTTGCGGTCACCGCATACGAGATGGGTGTGTATCGGGGACGGTCAGCACGCAAACCGAGTGCCGGCTCCTCACCCTAGGAGAATCAGAGATTTCTAAGCTATGCTGAAGGAACTTACGAACAATTCATTGTTCCTAGCGTCGTAGAACGCTCCCTCACCACAGCGTGGTTGATACTTTTCTTGCGGCGAACGAATACATCATTCGATGTCTTCGCCCCGAGCCAGGCTCTGCCTGGCTGTTATGTGATGATCATCATCACCAGAAAGCTTTACATTTCTATGTCTGAAAAATCTTTTTCCGAACTTGGTGTCCCCCAAACCCTGGTGGCAGCTATGGCTCGCCTCGGTATCGACACCCCTTTTCCTATTCAGATCGACACCTTGCCCGACACCTTGGCTGGGAAAGACGTCTTGGGCCGAGGCAAAACAGGGTCTGGTAAGACCCTGGCCTTTAGCATTCCGATGGTCGCTCGCCTTTCCGGCGAGCTCTCCGGTGGCAACCGTGCCCCCGGTCGCCCTTTGGGTTTGGTCTTAGCCCCCACGAGGGAGCTGGCCACCCAGATCGCCAACGTCTTGCGTCCACTGGCTGAGGCAGTCAACCTGCGCGTGACCACCATTTTCGGTGGCGTGTCCCAGACCCGCCAGGTTCAAGCGCTTCGCGATGGCGTTGAAATTGTTGTTGCAACGCCTGGTCGCGTGGAAGACCTCATGGCTCAGGGCCTGCTGCGCCTCGACGCTATTGAGATCACCGTGTTGGACGAGGCTGACCACATGGCTGATCTTGGCTTCTTGCCCGGTGTCACCAGAATCTTGAAGGCAACACCTCGCGGCGGACAACGCATGTTGTTCTCCGCCACTCTCGATAACGGCGTCAACAAACTGGTGGATCAGTTCCTGCAGAACGAGGTCATGCACGCTGTGGACGACGCTAACTCCCCCGTCACCCAGATGACCCACCACGTCTTTGAAACAAGCAGCATCGAAACCAAGAAGGACCTGGTCTACAAGCTGGCTTCGGGAACTGGGCGACGCATCTTGTTTATGCGCACGAAACACAACGCCAAGAAGCTGGCCAAAGTCCTAACCCAGGCAGGCATCCCCGCCGTCGACCTCCATGGCAACCTGTCTCAGCCCGCCCGAGATCGAAACTTGGCAGCATTTAGCGCTGGCACGGTGAAGGTCCTTGTTGCAACCGATGTTGCAGCCCGCGGCGTGCACGTCGACAACGTTGACTTGGTCATTCACGTTGACCCACCCATGGAGCATAAGGCATACCTGCACCGCTCCGGTCGGACTGCTCGAGCTGGAGCAACCGGTGATGTGATCACGGTGTGTCTACCCACTCAAAAGAAAGACCTAGCGGACCTGCTTCGCAAAGCAGCCATCACGGTAACCCCCCAGCACGTCACAGCGTCATCCCCCGAGGTCCTGGGATTGGTAGGAGAGATTGCCCCCTATGTGAAGCCAGCACCCGTCGAACACAAACATCACGGTGGCGGGAGCTCAACCGGTCAAAATGCTCAGCGCAAGCGTGCTCTGCAGAGCAAAAACCCCAGCGCACCCGACCGCGGTGACCAACCCCGTCGCACCACCAGAGATGGCCACATCGTTCGCGATCGCTCGGGCCGACCTCCGGCAGGGGCCAGGCGCAGCCAGCAACGCTCGCGCTAAGGAACCTTCCTCCCGCACTGATGTCCTAGGGCCAAGTCCCGGGGTGATCTTCTGGCAGCAGAAGTTATCTCCTGGAATCCCAGAACATACGATCGGGCACAGCTGCGCCGGCTACGGCCCCAGCAGAGCCAGGGGAATCAGAGCAACACCCTCGTAGCGGTATGCGTGGCGCCCGGAATACAGCACCACGGAGTCGATGAGGTCATCGCCGATCTGGCTGCGCAGCCAGTTCAGCTGCTTGAGGTCGTTGCGGGTTACGGTCTCGCCGAGCTTGACCTCAACAGCAAGAACTTTCCCATCCCCTCGCTCGATAATGAGGTCAATTTCGTGTCTGCCTTGTCCGTCGCGAAAATGCATAGCCCGTGCATAACAGCCTTCAGCGTAGGTTCTCACACTCAAAGTTGCGAGAGCCTCAAAGAGCCTCCCCACGAGTGGGCGGTCAAACCGCATGGCGCCATGAGCCATCGCTGTTTGAACAGATTCTTGGTCAAAATTCATGAGCCGTAATGCCAAAGCTGGGTCAGCAAGAAAATGTTTTGATCCTTGGGCCAGTCGTGCGAATTGATTACTGGTGGGCAACCAGGGAGGTAATTCGTCAAGAATGCGTAGCCTCGTCAACGCATCGCGATAAGGGATCGCCGTTGTCTTTGCTGGAGGACCCTGAAATCCAGACGCCGCACCATCTCGAATTGCTTCCCAACTGGCGACGGTGGCTGTTGCAGCCGCGTAGGAACGAAGCCAGGCCTGGACCGCGGCAGGTCGAAAGACCGGAACCCCTAGCTCTCGAACCTCGGCATCAATGATGCGCTCGATATATCCATCGAGCGCTACCTCGAGAGCCTTACCCTCGAGCTGGCGAAGCGCAGGAAAACCGGAGCGCATGAGTTCTGCACTGTAGGTGGCAAGGTCAACGTCGGTTTCACCGGTTATCTCCGCACTCCCCTCCAGGAGGGCCCGAAAGCTCACACTGGGAATCGACACGTCGCGCTCAGCAAAGGACAGTGGCCTCATCCGGATGCTCGCTATCCGGCCTGCTCCTGAATGAGTGCCGGCCCCGGGGAGTGACCCGGTAAGAAGAAACTGGCCTCCCGTGTAGTCGTCATCTACTGCCCGCTTGATGACGCCCCATGTAGAGGGCACTCTGTGCCACTCGTCAACCAAAATTGGTCGTGGCCCTTGGAGAACAGAACCCGGCTCGGCCTCTGCCCGAAGTTTCTCTCCGGGCATATCCAAGTTGTGGATTGTACGAGCTCGCCTGGTCGCGGTTGTTGTCTTTCCTACAGCTTTCGGCCCATCCAACAAAATGGCTGGAAGCTGCTGGAACAACTGGTCGAGCAGACCATCAACAACACGGTGGCGGTAGTGCATGAGCGAACCTGTTTTCTTGTGGCGATGTATTTATGACCCCCAAACAATACCATTTACCCACAAAAACTACTACCGTTTTTACGCTACTTACACTACCTTTTCTACACACCTCTCTTGCCAAGAACTCCGACATGAATGTGCACCAAACCCCGATCACGACCATGAGCAAGGACGGGGTACTCTCCACATCAAAGCATCTCGCAAACACCAGTCTCGTATCGCTGAACCCGCGCCGCAATGCGGGAAAGGGCTCCCCCAGTAGACCACCCACTCGACCTCAAGGAAGGCCTGCCGCGAATTGAGCTGTCAACGATGTCCTCGGAAATCACCTAGCGCCCTCGGCAGGAACCGAACCTGCGGCCACAACACTAGAAGTCTTCTGCTTTATCCTCTGGGCTACACGGGCCGTGGTGGGAGTTTCTTGTGTGGAACTACCTCTTCTCCGGAAGGTGTTGATTCATGGCCATCAGAAGGGGGACGCCGATGGCGAAGTGGGTGGCCTGAATGAAGATGATTGCCATCAAATCCTGTGTCCCCGACAAGGGTGTTGCGATGGAGGCAACCAAGACCAGCCAGCCAAGAATTTGACCGGTTCTGCGGGGAGATTTAACTCGAAGCAAAATTACACTCACGAGGAATGCGCCCAGTGCTCCAACCAGGGAAAAGACGACGAAAGCGGTGGGGGAAATGACAATATTCATTGGCTGGACTAGCAAATTTACCTTCAGAGTGAGAGACAACCCCCAGATAGCCAAGACTGAGAAAACTCCCAGTACCGTGGCTACAGCAAATGGCTTCACAAGAGCCTTCATGTCGATACTCCCTATATTCAACGCTGGGTACCTTTGGACTTCCTTACCAGCGCCCTCGGCCGGAATCGAACCTGCGGCCAAAAGATTAGAAGCCTTATGGTTGAAAGCCTCACAGCCTCCTATATATAACGATTTTGCCTGGAATATTTTCTACCATGCCCAATTCATGCCCAATCGTTTCTGCCCAGGAGCGATCCATCCCAGGATTATTCGCGAGTAAATGCCGGTTATCCACAGATCACCGAGGCCGCCCCATGGCCCCTACCCAGCCCCCTAGGGTCCCTATCTGCCCCTATCCATGCGAATAAGCGCTCCTAACTGCCCAGACTGTCTCACCCGTTGCTATCTGTCCTATGGTCTCTACCGTTGTGATGATTGCGGGAGACGGGTGGACTAGCACCTGGGGAGGATAGGCGGGGCCACCCACTCCCCCCTCCACCCAGCACCACCGGAGGGGCGCTGTAGCTCCCTGTGTGTGCACAACGCGGGGTTTTAGCTCCGCTTGCAAACCCGCTTCTTCGTTGCTCAACGAAGCCTCAGCTAAGTGTGAGGAGGAGGACAAACTTGCTCCTTGACTAGTTTAACTAGGCTCCTAGCGAGAGAAACTTTCGCCGATGCGGTTGTGCCCCTCGAACTCGCTGCAACCTAAACTAGAACAATGACCCACGCGGTGTTGAGGAACTCCACCACTCAACGGGACGCGCCCTGTGAGGAGGCAAGACTTGCGGAGCAATGGCCTTGAGCCCACCACATCAAAGTCACCCCATCGACGTTTAGATATTCAAGGGCTGCGTGCAGTTGCAGTCGTGATGGTCGTTGCTTTTCACGCCGGGCTGCCGGTCCCAGGCGGATTTATCGGTGTGGACGTCTTTTTCGTCATTTCTGGATTTGTTATCACCGCAATGTTGTTGCGGGAACGGCTCGAAAGTGGCCGTATCAGTTTCCGGTTCTTCTACTTGAAGCGTTTTAGACGATTGATGCCCGCTCTGGCATTGATGGTCACAATCGTACTGATTATTTCTGCCTTAATTTCCTCCCCATTCGGTCCCCAGCAATCCGCAGCTATGACGGGGATAGGCGCAATTCTTCTGGCGGCGAACGTTGTCATAGAGCGCACCACGGGTGGATATTTCGATGTAGCCGCAGATCTCAACCCCCTGCTCAACACTTGGTCGCTATCGGTGGAGGAGCAGTTTTACATCGTTTTCCCCGCGATCATTGCTTTTGGATGGTACCTCGCTCACCGCCATCGAAAGCTTCGAAAGGCTCCGTTTCTGCTCATCAGTGGTGTCGCGGTCCTGTCTTTCGGGCTTGCTCTCGCGGGATCACTGGACTTGGCTTTCCGCGGAGACGCGATTCTCGGCTTCTATAGCCCCGTCACTCGCGCTTGGGAATTTGCGGTTGGCGCCCTCCTCGCCCTCGCCCTCGCAAAGGCAACATCCTCCCCCCCTCAGCGGCTTCTGACGGTGATGGGCGTGGTCGGAATTGGCATGCTCACCGCATCTCTCTGGGTGATTACGGAAGTAACCACTTTTCCCGGCCTGTGGACCCTCTTCCCCGTCACAGGAACACTACTGCTCCTGTTTTCCGGCAAGTGGGATAACCCCCTTAGTCGAGCCCTTGGCGCGCGGCCCATAGCAAGAATTGGGGACTGGTCTTACTCTATTTACCTGTGGCATTGGCCTTTCATTGTCTTTGCTCTCTTGCTGTGGCCCTCCACCCCCTACGCTGCTGTTCTCGGACTAGCTGCCTCTTTCGTGCCCGCCCTCGCCTCTTTCTACTGGGTTGAGCAACCCGTTCGAACTTTTACAGGTCGCGGTCTAAGGAAATGGGCCGCGCTGTTGGCGGTAACGGTAATTGCCCCTCTCTCTGTCGCAGGGGGTTTGTTATTCGCCAACCAACAGGACTGGTGGTCTGAGCAGCTTTCCGAGATGAGGGATGCCATAGTTCCCCAGCACATAGGTGCCAAAAACCGTTGTGACGGGCGTAATCCTCTTGGTTTAACTTTGGAAAATTGCGTGTGGAATTCAGAAGCAGAGGGTCCACCGATATACCTTCTTGGCGACTCAAACGCCGACCATTTCAGCGAGGGATTTATAGCCGCTGCGAAGCAAATGGGGCGGCCATTTCTTGTGAGTACGACATATACTTGCCCGTTCGTGACTGGCCACTTCATCGACGAGCAGCGAGGAGCCGACGATGAGTCCTGCCTGAACTATGTGCGAGGATCTCTTGACTTTTTAAGTTCGGCCCAAGCTGGGGTCGTCATCATCTCCAACACAGATTCCTATTGGCGCTACCCGGGGTTCCAATTTGGTTCATCGAGAGCGAACGCGAGTAACAATGAAGACGAGAAGCTAAGAGCGTTTCGATCAGAGTTAGCGAGCACTTCAAGCGCTCTAAAAATGGGTGGGCACCAGGTAGTTATTGTGCAAACCGTCCCAAATTGGGAGGAGACCTTTCGACGGTACCCAACATCATGCACTCCCATCTCAGTCTTCAGGGGAGAATGTGTTGTGGAGCAGCCGCTGGCTCAAGTCGAGGAGGATGCGTCCAGCGTTAGATTAATTTTGATCGAAGTGGCCGAGGAGACTGGAGCTAGCATTTGGGATGTGGGAAAAGACATTTGTCCTCGGGGGACATGCTCTACCCAAGGGCCTGGGTATACTCGCTACAGAGACAGTGGTCATATCAGTGTTCCCCAGGCCATCGCTTTAGCACCGTCAATCCGCGCACTTATTGTTAAACTGCCTTGACTGCTAGGATCCTTAGCCCGCGATTTTTTGTGGGGTGACTATCTCCGAGGTTGCGTCCCTGGCGGTGGTGTAATTTCCTGGGTTTCGCGCGTCGGATTGTCGACGTGAAGAGCCACCGCGGGATGGACAGTGAGAACCGATCAAAGCCACTCACGAAGGGCACAAATCACGATGGTTCTTGGTCAGTCTATGCTGCTTGGCCTGCTCGCCCGACTGAAACTCACCGCTGTCACCGATCACATTCGGTACACGACCGAGACGCTCTACCAAGACCTGACCGATGCGGAGCGAACCACTCAGCGCAATGGCACGACGCCCCGAACGCTGACTACTACCGCGGGGGACCTGGGGTTGAGAATTCCAAAGCTGCGGCAGGCTCCTTCTCCCGCGCCCTGTTGGAACGCCGCCGCCGCGTCGACCAAGCGTTGTTCTCGGTCGTGATGGAGGCCTACGTCCACGGCGTCTCCACCCGCAAAGTTAATGATCTCGTCAAAGCGCTCGGCGCGGACACCGGGATCTCCGCGTTTGAAGGACCCCGCATCTGCGGAGGCCTCGATACGGAACTCTCACAGTTTCGCGACCGCTCTCTCCGCCCACGGCTTCCCTTACGTGTTTCTTGACGCGCTTTGGCCTCACCGCTACCGCCCTCAAGCCCCTTAGAGGCACCCCCGGCATCAAAGAGGAGTGGGGTCAAACCTTATGCGGCCCAGACCCAACACCCCTTAGCGCAGCCTTTTCTCTCTCTCGCCTAAATTTTCGTGTTTTCCTGATTGAGCCTCTCTGCCGCCAGGTGCCTGCCAGTTTGGGTTATCGCGGTTCGCTCTGCGCTCAATCATCTCCTCCAGCTTGCTCTGTTGCTTCACCCTGACCAGCCCAAGCCTTGCCCTGTCCGAGGGTGTGAATCCAAGGTGGGCGAGGTTGCTCACTAGTTGCCTGTCTAACTGCCTGAGCCCTGCTCTGAGCCGAGTATTCTCTGGCTGGTCTTGGACTAGATCCCTGAGCTCTTCACGCTCATCCAGGAGCTCTGCAGTGTGCTGGAGAAGCGTGCCATCCACATCACCCCAAAGCCAATTACCTCCCTGGAATGCCTTACCCCAGAATTCTCTCCCTCGCGGCCCGAGGTGCTCTGGAGGCGCAGGAATATCCTCCCCAATTGGCAAGCGCGGGACCTCCTCTAGTCCGGTGCCTGGTAATCGGTTCTGCCTGAGTGTCCCTCTTTTTCTTTTTTCCTCTAATGGAATGGGGTGTCTTCCCATGATCATTTCTCCTTGTCTGGGTTTGGGTTGCAAGTGGGGTGGTGTCCGTCTCTTTCGTTCACTGGGTGCATTGGCCACCCGCAGACCGAGCACCATAGGCCGGTGATTGGCCAAGCGCCGGGGTAGATTGGATCTCTGTCTCTGATCCTTTTCATGAGGCCACCTCGGCCTCGCACTGGGCGCAGTGGCCCTGGAGGGTGGGGCTCGAATGCGTGATGCAGATTGGGTGCTTGTCACGCTGTAACGGTGTAACGGTGTAACGCCTATCGGGGCTACTTTGTTCTATTTCCTGGGTTTCCCGCGTGACAGCGTTACGCGTGACAGGCGATACGGGAGGCGCTTGCAGACTTTGCGCGGCCAGAGAGAATTCACCATCTCTCACCCGTTGAAGGTGCCCCTCTTTCACCATCCGATTGAGTTTCTGGCGGGCTGTCCCCACGCCTATTTTCAGCTCTTCCACTACTTGCTCGGTGGTAATGATTGGACTTGGTCGCGCCCCCCGATTGGCTTCCTCTTGGGCATCCTTGGCGAGAGCAATAATGGCGAGCTTGTCCTCACTAAGATTTCCCACTAGATCGTGGACCCTTAGCGCTGTCTCTCCGAGAAGGTCCGCGCATCCCACCACGGTTTCACCATCCTGGACAGGCACACTCACCGAGCGCACCGAGAAGGCGAGGGATTTCTTCACGGGCGAGTAGTTGGACTTGTCCACTGTGAGGATCCGCTGGTCACTCTCTTCATCCACTGCTAGGAGCAGCACACTCCTTGCGGTGTCTCTGAAGGCCGAGCTCCCCGTGATTTTCTCACTAGCGTTTCCTGCGCCTTTGTTGAAATGGGTGACAGCGATAACCGTGCACCCTGTTCGCTCGCAGAGCGCCGAGAGCCTGTCGAGGTTCCTGCGAACATCTGAGAGCTTCACACTGTCCCCATCCATTACCGAGACAACCGGATCCACGATTAGTAGCTTGATACCGTTCTCGATAATCTGCGCCTCAAGCGCTGACAGGTCATCTGCAATCGTGGGCAACTGTTTCCAGCTCTCTCCCCCACGGTCCACCTCGAGATTGATATTCATCACTAGCTGGCGATCCGCTCGCGCAGCATCCAGCCGAGGTACCAGGGTCCGTTCTAGGTCATCCTCTGCAGCCACGAATCCCACAGCTATTGGCTTACCGTGGAAGGCCCCCTCGAGCTCTCCTCGGGTAAGCGCAGCGGTGATCCAGGCAAGAATCGTGCTCTTACCTATCCCAGCGGTTCCAGCTAATAGTGTGAGGGTCTGCTCGGGAATCATGTCCTTCCAGACCCACTCCAAGCGCCGGCCCTCGACTAGGTGCAGCGGTTGCACTAATACCCTCCTGCTATCGGCCATGAGTGACCCCCATAGCTTCGAGGTATATCCAGACCGCCTGTAATGAGCTGTCGCGCCTGTCGAGCTCCCCCCGCAGTTCGCAGAGTTTCGCATAGGCCACATCTGTCCCCAGACCGCCCACAGCGGGCAGGGTGGCTTCGAGAAGATACCAGGCAACATTCTTGGCCTGAATCTGTCGCTCGAGCTCTTGAGCGTGCGATCCATCTGCAAGCGCAGCGTGCCACCAATCCTGGAATACCAGAGGCGCGGCATGGATAGGCCACTGGCCTACCCTTACCCGCTCGAGTGTTTCCTGGCTTAAAGTTGCGCAGCGCTTGCAGGCCACTAAAGGCCCTCGCGTGCCCACTGGCCCGCCTGACCGTTCTCATAGGGCTGGAGGAGCGCCTGAAGGTCAGACTCTCTTACCCGAATCATTCGGGGACCGAATCGGGTCGCTGAGAGCTTCCCAGTGTGGATCCAGTTCCTAATGGTGTTTGGGTGGCAGCCAAATTTAGCCGCCAGTCCGGTCACTGTTCCCCACTCGTCTCCGAGTGTCGCAGTTGTTTCGTTACAGGTATCCCCTGCGGGTGCTGTATTGTTTTTCATAGAGAATCTCTCTGACTAAAGGTGGAAGGTTTTCTCGAGGCCCTCGGCCTGAACACCGGGGGCCTCAACCTTTTCCAAATTGTTATACTTGGATATTGCAATGTTACAGGATGTGGTGTATTGGGTTGGGACACGCGAACAAGGTGCGCGTGTCCCCCACAGCTGT
>Ga0209284_10000070_pt1 | contig 140776 bp, 153 predicted proteins | sample FRY03_FD_187211 | JGI IMG/M metagenome (GOLD analysis project Ga0209284, IMG submission 187211) | Freshwater microbial communities from Lake Fryxell liftoff mats and glacier meltwater in Antarctica - FRY-03 (SPAdes) (version 2) | ecosystem: Environmental > Aquatic > Freshwater > Ice > Glacier...
TGCCTTTTTCCATTTGGTAGGAACGAACAATGTAGGGAACATCAGAATTAGGGTGTTCGCCAATTGCGTTATTAATTAGAACTGCATAGTTTGATTCCAATGCAGAGAATCCAACAACGGACTCAGTTTCTTGAACACTCATGGTGCTTTTCCTTTCAGGTATGGGGGTATCCCATATGAAAATTATCCCAGACGTTAGTGACCTAAAAGTTACTTAAAGGTGTCTTTAGGCTTAAATCCCTTGTGAAACCTGACACATTTTGTTGAATCTTGAACTAAATGGTGACCCACACCACACTGCGCGTACGATTATTAGTTATGAGTGAGTCTGAATTAACCCACATTGATGCTGCTGGCAATGCCCACATGGTTGATGTCGCAAGCCGAGAAGTAACTACTCGAACTGCCACAACTGTTGGACGAGTGCTGCTTTCCGCTGAAGTAGTTGCGCTGCTTCGCGATGGCGCAATTCCAAAAGGTGACGTTTTAGCAACTGCGCGTATCGCCGGAATTATGGCCACCAAGCGCACCCCAGATTTGATTCCACTTTGCCATCCCATTGCCGTGCACGGAGTAACTGTTGACTTAGTCGTAGTCGATGAGGGCGTAAACATCACTGCAATGGTTAAAACCGCAGATCGCACTGGTGTTGAAATGGAAGCATTGACTGCAGTAGCGGTAGCAGGACTTACCGTAATCGACATGGTTAAGGCGCTTGATCCAAGCGCCACAATTACCGATGTGAAAATGACACATAAAGATGGTGGCCGTAACGGCGAATGGGTTCGCAGCTAAATGAGTGATCGAACTGCGGTAATTATTACGGCCAGCAATAGAGCTAGCGCTGGAGTTTACTCAGACACCAGCGGCGAAATTTTATTTGCTGGCTTAGCCTCCCTTGGTTATGTAGTTAAGAATCCAATTGTGATTCCAGATGATGTAACTAAAATTCAAGCTGAAATTAAAAAAGCCATTCAAGACAAAATAGATTTAATTGTGACAACTGGTGGCACTGGTGTTTCCCCGCATGATGTGACACCAGAGGCAACTGCGCCGCTAATTGAAAAGTCAATCCCTGGGATTCCAGAAGCACTGCGTGCGTATTCCCGAGACCGAGTCCCAACAACAGATTTATCGCGTGGGCTTGCGGGCGTGAACGGGCAGTCATTGATCATTAATCTGCCTGGCTCACCAGGTGGGGTAAAAGATGGGTTAGTCATTATTGAGCGCCTTGCTGGTCACGTCCATGACCAAGTTGCTGGTGTCGACCACACGCCTACGATTAAGGCATGAGCCAGCCACTTCGCATAACAACTCGCGCAAGTGATCGAATTAAGCGACAACAACTTAGGCGAATGAAATCCGTAGCTACCGGATTATTAGTTATTTCAGCTCTTACATATCTAATTGCCAAACGCGCCGAAGCAACGGGCGCTCCAATGTGGGTGAGTTTCGTTCGCGCCGCAGCCGAAGCGGCAATGATTGGCGGCTTGGCCGATTGGTTTGCTGTGACTGCGCTGTTTCGTCGCCCACTTGGCTTACCGATTCCACACACTGCAATCATCCCAACTCGTAAAGATGCAATCGGCGCGAGCTTAGGTGAGTTTGTTGGTGATAATTTCTTGTCCGAGGAAGTCGTGCGAGACAAGATCCGATCTGCGCAAATTGCTTCGCGCTTTGGAACTTGGTTGCGTGACCCGGCAAACTCACGGCAAGTAACAGATGAGTTAGCCAGCGTGATTACTTGGGCAACTTCCTTGGGAGATGACGAGGACATTGCAGAGGTCATTGAGGAATCCTTTAGACGAACTGCAGAAAACTTTGATGTGGCAAAGCCACTTGGAATCTTCCTGACTAAAGCGGTAGAAAATGATGCCCACACTCCAATCGTCGATATGCTGGCACGGGCCATTGAAGATTGGTTAGAAAACGATCCCGCTCGCGCAAAAGGCTGGATAGATAAGCAACTTCCAAAATGGCTGCCAGGTCTTGGCAAAGATCGCGCCGGCGAGTGGCTCTATGAACGCCTGATTGAACTTAGTAAAGAAGTTCAAGTGGATATGCAACATCCAATTCGCCGCTCGATTGAACGGTTGCTGCATCGATTCGCCGAACAACTGCAAAGTGATTCAGTAATTATTGAGCGAGTTAATGCAGCAAAGATGCGCTTAGTGGATCGCCCTGAAGTGCGACATACTATTTCGGATATCTGGATCTCCACAAAAAAGACATTGCGCACAGAGGCAGCCGATCCTAAAAGCGAGTTACGCGCTCGGGTCACGACTTTGCTAGCTAATTTTGGTACGCGCGTAACTAACGATGCTGATCTGCAATTAACAATCAATGTGGCAGTTGAGGATGCAGCTGCGCACTTAGTTGATCGCTATCGCGATGAGATCGCAGGAATAATTAGTGACACGGTGCAGCGCTGGGATGCGGGGGATACTGCGAAGAAAATTGAACTTCAAGTTGGTCGCGATCTGCAGTTCATTCGAGTTAATGGCACCATCGTGGGCGCGCTAGCGGGCATCTTGATTCACGCTGTTGGCGAATTTGTAATTAGGTAGCTCAGCTAAAAAGCAGCGCGTTCTAAGCGATCAATGATGGCTTGCGCTAGGCCTGTTCCAGTGGGTGGAACGACGTAAATAGTTTCTAAGTTCAAATCATCGCCAGCACGCAGCGCCGAATAAAGCACGTGGGCAAAATCTTCCACTGAGTTTGGCGCTGCCAACCTATGAATACCCGCTGGAGTTTCATGTGTGGAAAGTGCAAGCAAGCCAGAATTAGCTAATGAGGCCTGCGATACATCTTCGATCAAAATGACTTTGGCACGGGGTGCGTAATGTGAATCCAGTGCGCCACTTACTCGGGGCGCGTCATCAATTGTTTGTGCAACTTCTTTCCCAGTAATTCCCTTGATGTCTCGCGTGGTAATTGCGCCAAGGCGCAAGATCACTGGCTGATAATTTGTTGCCAGCACAATTGTGGATTCCAAACCAACTTCACAAACTCCGCCATCCAAGATCAAGTCGCCGTTAGCTTCTAGGTATTGACCAAGATCTACTTCGACGTGGTTAGCGCTAGTGGGGGAAACGTGACCAAATCGATTTGCGCTTGGCGCAACTAAACCAAAAATTCCTTGAGCTGCGAGTTCCTGCAAAACTTGTTGCGCAATTGGATGACTTGGAATTCGCACCGCAACGGTTTCTTGGCCGCCAGTTATCGCGTCACTTGCTAATTTAGTTCGATTGCCGACAAGTGTTAACGGTCCAGGCCAAACTTGGGCTGCCAAAGTTTGTGCCCATTGCGGCAAATCAGTTATCCAATTTGAAACTTGATTCAAACTTGCCACATGGACAATTAGTGGATGATCCATTGGGCGCGACTTTGCCTGGAACACTCGAGCAACAGCGCCTTCATCTAGCGCGTTAGCAGCCAAGCCATAAACAGTTTCAGTTGGGATTGCGCACAAGTGTCCAGATGCAAGAGCAGTAACTGCCAGTTTCACATCGGTAGTTACCGTCATGCGGGTTTAACCCCACCAAAACGCAGTTGCGATACCTAAATACAAAGTGATCAATGCTGCGCCTTCAAACCAAGTAGAGTGGCCATCTGAAACGACAACAATTGCAATGAAAACCGCCATGAATAAAACTGCCAGCAGTAGTGGCGAAAGCACCAAGGTAAAGGTAGCTGCGCCAACCAGTGGTGCAGCTAGAGCGATAAGTGGCGCCACGATCATGGCAACTTGAACGGGCGACTGCAAAATGATCTGCAGGGCGTAACTTTGCTGATCACGGGACGCTAATTGAATACCAACGAAACTTTCTACTGCGTTACTTGCTAATGCCACGATGATTAAGCCAGCAAATGCTTCAGAGATTCCAAGTGTTGCCATCGCTGCCGGCAGTTCATCAACAAACCATTTTGAAACAAAAACAGAACCAGCAATTGCTACTAACACCATCAAGATGGCAATGTTCATTGGCCACTGACCATGCTCATCAACTTCACTTGCTGCGGCCAGTGCTTCGCTGGTTCCAGAAACAGGAGACTCATGACTGGCATGGCGGATGGTGTCTGGGATTGAAGCTAAGAAAAGCAAGATCAGAAGTAGTGAAATGATGACCGTGACTTCGCGTTCAAATTCAACAGCAGGGGTATTGAACGACGCAGTGAGAGTTGGAATAGCTAATGCAAAGACTGACAAAGCCAGTAACATGCTGAGTTGGCGAGCCGATGCTAAATTAAAGGATTGCCTTCCGAACTTGCGCCCACCAACCACAAAGCCAATTCCCATAATAAGGAGAATGTTTGCAAGTATTGAGCCAACAATGGTGGCTTTTACGATTTCATAAAGTCCAGCATTTAACGCAAACAAAATAACGAAAATCTCAGGCAGGTTTCCCAGCAACGATTGCAGCAGCCCATTCACGCCGCGACCGATGCGATCGCTAATAGCCTCGACGCTACGAACTACCAAGCGGGCAATAGCGCCCAAAGCAATGGCAGAAATGACGAAGGATAAAACTGGGTTTCCATTTGTACTGTTTAAGATTCCCGCTGCAGTCGAAACACCAAGGAATATGGCAAGTAGCCGGCGATCAGAGTGACTCAATACTCCTAAGCCATGTTGTTGTTCCACGGTGATTGTTGCTACAGGCGCCTTGCGATTTGAGCGGTTAGATCTATGACCAGAATTCGCAACTTTTTCATGCGCTGGCTGGGGATCTACTCTGCGTCGTGACATGCCTTAAATCTTAGCGTTAATAGAAAAAAGTAAGTTATCCCTGAATTTCTGCAGGTGCCCACGTTGATTCAATAGTTGAAATCATTTCAAGTCGTAATTCTTGAGCGCGCTTTGCAAACTCGACTTGCTTTGAGGCAAACACGTCTCGACCTGCTTGGGTCTCCACTGGAATTGGAATGACGCCAAGTTCTGCCAAGTCATACGGGGCTACCTGCATGTCAACGCTTCGAATATCTTTTGCCAGCTGGAAAGTTTTGCGAACTATGTCTGAACCAAAAATAGGGGCATACCGCTGCGCATGTTTATACAAATCCATGTTTGCATGCAGGCAACCAGGTTGCTCAACATCATTTTGATCTATTCGAGTTAGCTGAAGTGGATTTAATGGCGCTGCAACAGGCGTAAAAAAGCGAAAGGCGTCAAAGTGAGTGCAGCGAAGTCCGACTTCATCAATAGTTGCTTTGATTTGCCTCTGGCTTAAACGCAGCGGCCACTTCTCATGTCGAACTTCATCGGAGCCAAGAATCATGGCCCACTCATGTAGTCCAAAGCAGCCAGAGCGTAATTTCCGGTTATGGGTCTTTGCTAAAAAATCTTTGAGGTCAAGCGCCGTACTTTGATTCTTTGCTAACCACTCATTACGTATTTGGATGACACCGTCGTGATCATTAACCCCAGGCACGAACTCATAACTAGTTGCAGGGAAATCTGCAAAGTCAGCTGCTGTTGCTTGCAATGCTGTATTAATCCCAGGATGCCAAATTAGAAGTCGGTTAGCACTTATTGGGTAGTACTCAAATAGAAAGTCATCTACTGGATGCGACTCTTGGCGGGAGCGACGCTCTAGGCGAGGAGTTATCCAAGGCAAAACAATGTCGTGATGGGCTTCACGTAATTTTTGCCAATCTGGCCGCGCTAAATTCTGCATTTCCACACTCTTAAAACTATATCTAGATCGCTAGGCTGAGAAATCTTGCACAACTTGGCTGGATCCAGAAACGCAATGATCAACAACACTTCTGGCTAATAGCGCGCCAACAACATTTCCAGTTCCGCTGTAGGCACCAATCGCCCATACTCCGGGATGAACTTGCTCAACAATTGGCAGACCCGATTCGGTGTAACTGACTATGGCCGCCCAATGATGTTCAGTCTCAGCATCGATACCAAGTGTGCGCAATTTAGTTTCGAGATAATCACGGATTATTTGGGTAGGTTCGGCGATGTCAGTTGATTCTTGGGCAATTGCGATATCGCGACCACCACCGATTGCAACCCGACCATCGGAGAGTTGTTGCCAATAATCCCAACCGTCGCGGGTATAAACGCCGTACTTTAATTCGAGCCCAGTAACTGGCGCAGTAGAGATCATTTGCAGGCGAGTTGGTTTCGCGCGATCAGAAACTTCAGGTATAACTTTTCCTAAGTTTCCATCAACAGTGACCAAAATGTGTGGCGCACTAATGGTGCCATTGGGAGTTGTTACTAAACCTTGTGGAATTTTTGTTGCAGGTGAGTGGCTAAAAATCTTTGCGCCCGCAGCAACGGCCAAGTTGGCAAGTAATACAGCGCGCTTAACTGGTTGAAATGTGCCATCAGTAGGAATTAATATTCCTTGCCCTTGTTCGCCGTCATAATCCTGTACCGGAAAACCATCAGCAAGTAAGGCATCGCGATGCGCCCAGCAATCAGCAAGGTCTGGTGAATCAAAACCAATGCGTAGCGCGCCACTTCGCGAAATGGCGCTTGGTACTGTGGCCGCCATTCGCGACATTTCATCCAAAGTGTGCTGGTAGAGCCGGCAAGCACGCTCAATACCAAGTGTTTCGCGAACATTGTGGTGAAAATCTGCGATACCTGCAAGCAGCAGTCCACCATTTCGACCTGCAGCGCCGGCTGCGATTCGATCAGAATCGATTCCAATCACATTCAAACCAAGTTGTGCGGCGTGCAGCACGGCGGTTAAACCCGAACCACCTAATCCAACAACAACTAAATCGGCGCTCAAGTTGGAACTCAGTACTGGAAAATCGGGGCGAGCAACATCTATATCCCAAACGATTCCCATTGCGGATCCTTTTCGACGATATCCAGTGAATGTGGGTCACTGGCCTTTCAGATTTGGTGATTGTGTCAGTACGTATCAGCATAGGAGTATGAATTCCACTCCTGGGGATGACGGCGCTGCTCTAGAGCAAAAAGCGCAAAGTGCTAAACGGCTGCGTGCGTTACTTGATGATGTTGAGTTAGCGCCCGAACAAACCAGTGATGACATTGCTCCAAAAACCAATCGGGACCGGGAACTTTTAGATGATGTTCCACCGCATCATGGAAATTCCTAGCAACAACCCGTAGCTTTCTTTAACTACTGCAATATCGCAATCGTAAATCCTGCGCCATTCATGTATCCCGCAATACTTGCTGCTGCAAATGACTCCACGCCAATGATGATGGCAGCGCCTTGCGAATTTCCCGTGAACAACGAATCCTTGGAATTAAGTGGTTTAGCCAAGATGATGGCGCGCGAGGCAACTAACGTTCCAATGTTCAAACCATCGTTAGTAGCACTGTAGATATCAATCGGACTACCCAATGCCAGCAGGGAAGTATTTGTGCCAGCGCTTAGCGGCAAGGAAACGGCAACGTAGTTCTTTGGCAAACCATCAAGTAAACCTGGTCCGATTACATCTGTGGAACTTATTGGTTGGTTTAGCGCTAAGTTGCGAGCAAGTGTGTGGCCGATCAAATCCGCAGGATCACTTGTCGCGGTATCCCAAAACGAAGCGTCATCTAGTTGACTCACTACAAAATCTTGCTGCGTTAATACTGAACCAGCTGCCAACTGCCGGGTCGCTACCAAAACTGTGATACCTGAATCTCGCTCAGGCATCAGTGCGCTACTTAGAAGTAAAACAGTCAGCGCGGCCAGCGTCGCCGCAATTGAGCGCCGGTAACGAACGATTAATGGGTAGGCCTTTGGAATTAAAATACGGTTTCTCATAGTTGTGCCACGATAAGGCGATTCGTTGATATCGCGGGCGCAATTGTCCACAGGTACTATGTGTTGGTACCGAAAGGATGTTATGCCTACCTATCAATATCTATGCAGCAAATGTGACGCTCCACTAGAGGTAGTTCAATCCTTTTCCGATGATGCTTTAAAAATCTGCCCAGTTTGTAACGAAGATGCTTTGCGCAAGGTTTATGGCTCCGTCGGAGTGGTGTTTAAAGGTTCTGGTTTTTACCGAAATGACTCACGCGGCACTACTAGCTCCGTGACGCCAAGTTCTACGGATAGTTCAAGTACTTCTACCTCAGCTGGTGCGGCTGCAAAGCCAGCGGCCACGCCTGCTGCGCCAAGCACACCTGCTGCGCCCAGCAAGCCAGCTACCTCAAGTTCGCCGAGCGCTAGTTAACTAAAAGTGTTGCAGTTCGGTTTGTTGGCCGCACTTGGCGCAGTAATTGGATCTCTAGCCAGACTTCAAGTTACCTATTTGATTCAAACCCCAAGTGCAACTTCATTTCCTTGGGCAACTTTCTTGGTCAATGTTGTTGGCGCATTGTTAATTGGCATTGTTGCCGGTCTGCCAAAAATTATGAGTAACGAAGCTCGCCGGCATTTTGTAGTTACTGGCGTCCTGGGAGGATTTACCACATTCTCTGCAATCGCAGTGCAGACATTGCAACTTGCAACTCAACCTGTCATTTTAATTACTTACGTTGTGGCAACTTTTGCAGTTGGAATTCTGGCAACTCACATCGGATCTTTGGTAGGTGCGCGCCGATGAATCTGTTGCTGTTTGTTTTAGTGGCCGCGCTCGGCGGATTCATTCGATTCACAGTTGAGTATTACTGGCTAGCTGTTGGAGCATCGGCGTTTCCACGGGCAACACTTCTGGTAAATGTTGTGGGCGCATTTTTATTAGGACTAGTTTTGGCGTTACCAGGTGAGTCACAAGTCATTTTAGGAATTGGATTCTGCGGCGCCCTAACAACATTTAGTGGTGTTAGTTTGCAACTGCATCGCAGGTTAACTTCGAAAGCATATCGAGCAGTCTTTAGTTACGCTGCGACTTTGCTTATTGGTGGGCTTGGCGCTGCTGGCGCCGGAATCATTATCGGAAGAATTATTTTTAGTTAACTTCGATTATTCGAGTTGGCGTTACTATGAGATCAATTGGCGCATCATGCGGCTCGGATGGAACTGACTCGTCAACTTCGTCATCAAATACCAAAACAATCCGTCGTGGGCCGCCATTTTGAAAAGAAGCAAGATTTTCTAAAGCGCGATCGTAGTATCCAGCGCCTCGGCCCAGCCGCGACCCATCCAAGCCAACGCGTAGCGCAGGAACAATAATTGCGGTTGCGGTATCAATTTCAATGTCGGAACTTTCTGGCTCAAGAATTCCATAGGAATTTCTTTCCAGCGATGAACCATCAAAACCCCAAGCTAAAGCGCGAGCTGGTTTCATGATCGGTAGTGCAACCGATTTACCTAAAGCGCGAAGTTGTTTGCGAAGCTGCTCAGTCGGCGGCTCAGTAGCCATGGAAACAAAACAAGTTACTAACTCACCACGACAGAGCTGATTCCAATCATGCGCAGCGATCGCCTCACCTGCTAGGGCAATTGCGCTTTCGGTGCGTGCTTCGCGTGACGCGATAGACAGCGCGCGCACTGTGTCCTTTGATTGGCTTGCCATACCTTAACCGTATTGCTAGTAAAGTCGAGGTATGGGCAACCGGGGCAGTATCAAAAAAGCCGTAATTCCAGTGGCTGGGCTTGGCACAAGATTTTTGCCAGCGACAAAAGCCACCCCAAAAGAAATGCTGCCAGTTGTTGATAAACCGGCAATTCAATATGTAGTTGAAGAAGCTGTGGCGGCTGGAATTCATGATGTGCTATTTGTTACTGGCCGCAATAAAGAATCATTAGAAAATCACTTTGATCGTTCGCCTAGCTTGGAGCGAACCCTTGCCGAGCGCGGGGCAACAAAGGCGCAATCTGAAATTCTCGAGCTAGCTGACTTGGCTACAATGCATTATGTGCGCCAAGGAGTTCCGATGGGACTTGGTCACGCAGTAGGTATGGCCAAAGAACATGTTGGCGGCGAGACCTTTGCAGTTTTACTTGGCGATGATTTAGTTGATTCCCGCACTCCAGTTTTGCCAGACATGTTTGCCGCTGCGCAAAAACATGGTGGCAGTATTTTGGCACTGATGGAAGTTCCTTCGGATCAAATTCATTTGTATGGCTGCGCTGCAGTATTGCCAACTGACAATCCTGATGTGGTGCGAGTAACTGAACTAGTTGAAAAACCTGCTGCTGGAACTGCGCCAAGTAACTTGGCCGTGATTGGGCGCTACGTAATTAATCCAGCGGTATTTGGATTGTTAGAAAATTTAGCCCCAGGTCGTGGTGGCGAGATCCAATTAACTGATGCACTGGCAGCGCTAATTGATGTTCCAGTTGAATCTGGCGGGGGAGTTCACGCGGTGATTTTCCGCGGTAAACGCTATGACACTGGTGACAAGCTTTCTTATTTGAAGAGCGTTGTCTCACTTGCATTAGATAGAGAAGATCTCGGCCCAGACCTTCGAGCTTGGCTCACGAGTTACTTGGCAGGGGCTATTTAATGCGCACCGTTGCGCTGCACTTAGAAACCGTGTTAGCAAATGCTGTACCACTTGAATCACTTGAAGTTGGATTACTTGGCTCAGTTGGTTGCGTTCTTGCGCAAGAAGTTTCATCTGTGCAAGACGGCGTGGAAAGTGCGCTGATTTCGCAAGGCACCGAAATTGGCGCTCGCCATATTGCGTTACTAGCTGGGGAAAACATCGGTCAAATCTGGGTGCATCCAAAACCCCGAGTGGTAATCGTGACGGTAGGTAGTGATTTAGCTGACCCAGGAACGCCAGAAGATCTGCGTCCAGATGTAAACGGAATCGCGCTGACGGCTGCGTCAACTGCAGCAGGCGCCATGACGTTTCGCGTTGGCCCACTGCAAAGTGATCCAGATCTGATTCGCGCCACTATTGAAGATCAGTTAGTGCGAGCAGATGTAATTATCACTGCATGTGGCATGAATGCTGGCGACTATGACTTATTGACTAGCGTGCTGCGCGAGCTTGGTCGAGTTGAAATCGCGCGAGTAAATATGACGCCAGGTGGCGCGCAAGGTTATGGCGTTATTGGACCAGATTCGATTCCAATTTTTGTTTTGCCAGGTAACCCAAGTGCCTCACTTTTATCATTTGATATTTTTGTTCGCCCATTACTGCGAAGGCTCATGGGACATAGCAAGATTCATCACCGCGTAATTGAAGCCAGACTTGAAAATACCGTTGAAGGTGCTGGCGAAGATGCGCGTTATGTTCGGGCTCACACTTCACGTTCGGGTGGAGTAAGCGTGGTGCGCTCCGTTGAAAATAGTGCCGAGCATCCATTAGCTGGACTTGGAACTGCAGACTCATTAATCATCATCCCCGCAAATACCAGTCGCGTGAATGCAGGTGAAACAGTTAAGGTTTTGCAACTTGAATCCCTGGGGGACGAATGAGCAAAGCTTGGCCGGTAACACTTCGCCACGGCGAAGTGAAAGTTCGCCCACTTCGAATTCGCGATGCGAAACGTTGGCAGCAACTTCGCGCGAGTAATCAAGACTGGCTAGCGCAGTGGGAAGCCACCTCGCCAATGCCAACACTTGAACCACCACCCACTTTTCGACAGAGCGCTCGTCAGATGCTGGCAGAAGCGCGAACTGGTCGCACTATGCCTTTCGTTGTTGAGTATCAGGGCAGCTTCGTAGGACAGATCAATGTTTCCGATATCACTTACGGGTCATTGCGTGGTTGTCACTTTGGCTATTGGATAGATAAAAGCGCTGCTGGAAAGGGCGTTATGACGATAGCCACTGCGTTAGTTACCGATCACTTATTGCAAACATTGAAGCTGCACCGAATTGAAATTGCTATTAGGCCCGAGAACGTTCCGAGTAATCGCTTAGCTGTGCGTTTGGGATACGGCTTTGAAGGTATTAGACCAGCTTTCTTGCACATCAATAATGGTTGGCGCGATCACAATGTCTACGTAATGAATCCAGATACGATCCGCGGCGAAGTGCTGGCACACGCACTCAAAGCACGCGACACGAAAACCGGATAAACCTTTAGATCCGCATGATATTGGCTGGTAACCCGTAGCGTAATTAATTATGACTGGCTTGTTATATCTCATCGTAATTGTGATGTGGGCCGTGGTTTTGCTCCCGATTTGGTTGAAGCGACATGACCAAGAAATAGTCAAAAAAGATTTATTCACTGAAGATTTGAAACAACGCACGTGGCGTTGGCAAAAACGCGAACCAATGTCTGCTCGCCAACTTGGTTTTGTACGCAGGCGCCGGGTTGCGATGGTTTTAGCAAGTGGGTTAGTAGCAATTTTAGTTCTTGGCGCCGCTGGAAAGATTTCCCTGTTTTGGATTTCGGCACCACTTCTTTTGACGGCCGGTTTTGGTTTTGCTGCTTCGCAAAATGCTCGTAAGTCAACGCAAAGAGCTCGTTACGTTGTTTCCAAAAATGATTCCCTGCCATTAACAAAGCCGGCTGCGCCGGCACACGCCACGATTGCAGTGGCGCTTAGCAAAGCAGTAACTGAAACTACTCGTAAATGGCAACCAATTGAAACGCCAATGCCGTCTTATGTAAATGCCGCAAAAGCCACCGAGTATTCCCGTGTCATCGATGCACAAAAACCGTGGACTGGTCAAGACATGGTTGAGCAAGCAGAGCTGTTGCGCACCGAGCGCGCTGCCAGGATTCAAGAAACTCAAAAACGCCTGGAAGAAGCCCGCGCAATCGCCATGGAAAAGGCCCGCAAAGCTGCGATTGCTGCAGCGCAAACTTATCCAGAAGTTGCAGTTAAGCGCGCGGTAAACGAATAAATTTTCCGAGTTACAATTGATTTGGAAAAGGAGTTTGTATGTTAACAACCTACAAAGTTGCTGGAATGACATGTGGCCACTGCGTATCTGCCGTCACCATGGAACTATCCCTGCTGCCCACCGTCACTGCTGTCGATGTTGACCTGGAGGCAGGACAAGTCGCCGTTACCTCTGATGCCAAACTAAGTGAAGCTCAAGTAGCTACTGCGATTGACGAAGCAGGATACGAGCTCGTTAAAAACTAATGTCAGCTCGTAGCGTTGAACTAAGCGTTGGTGGCATGACGTGTGCCTCGTGTTCAAGGCGAGTAGAGAAAGCTTTAGAAAAAGTTTCTGGCGTGCGAGCCAGTGTGAATTATGCAACGGGCGTTGCCTTTGCAGAAGTAGACCCCAATGTAACTGATGCGGAACTGGTTACTGCAATTGAAAAGACGGGTTACACCGCAGCGATTGCCGGTAAAGCGATCGAACTTTATGGCGTTCGCGAATTTCAGATCCGGTTAATTTTTGGCGCAGTCCTAACGATTCCATTGATGGCAATTTCCATGGTTACGGCTTTTCAATTTGATGGCTGGCAATGGGTTTGTTTGGCCCTTGCAACACCAGTTGCAACTTGGGGTGCTTGGCCATTTCACCGTGCAGCGTATTTAAACCTGATCCATCGAGCCATCACCATGGATACTTTGGTGAGCCTTGGCGTCATGGTCTCCTACGCCTGGTCGCTGTGGGCAGTGGTATTTACACCTGCTGGCGACATGGGTGCGAAAATGAGCGCGAAACTTATTCCCACGCGGGGACACAGCATGGCGCCAGAACTTTATTTTGAAGTTGCTGCTGCTGTTACAACATTGGTCATCCTTGGAAAATATTTGGAACACCGCGCACGCTTACAGTCCCAGAAAGCAATTGAAAATTTAGCAACTTTAAATCCAAAATCTGCTCTGGTTATTCGTGACGGAATACAAGTAACGACTGCAATTGAAGATGTTGTTGTAGGTGATGTGATTTACGTTCCTGCCGGTGCGCAGATCCCGGTTGATGCAGTCGTGCTCGAGGGGTCCGGTCACGTTGATAAGTCATTGATCACTGGAGAATCCATTCCAGTAGCAGTAACTGTTGGCGATGAAGTTATTGGCGCAACTATGTTGTTAGATAGTGCGCTAACTATTCAAGCTAAAGCAGTTGGTAAAGATACAGTTTTGTCAGGAATTTCGCGCTTAGTTCATCAAGCCCAAACTGGAAAAGCCCAAGTTACTCGGTTAGTAGATCGCGTCTCGGAAATCTTTGTCCCAATTGTCGTGTTGATCGCAATTGGCACTGCGCTCACTTGGTGGCTAGTTGCCCAGGATTCTGGGATGGCGATCACCGCCGGAATCGCAGTCCTGGTGATTGCTTGCCCATGCGCACTTGGACTAGCAACACCTACAGCGCTACTTGTAGGTACTGGGCGCGGCGCGCAATTAGGAATTTTAATTCGTGGACCGCATGCCATTGAATCCAGTCAAAAAGTAAACGTAATCATCATGGATAAGACGGGCACGTTAACGCAAGGCAAAATGAGCGTGGTTGAAGTTATTACCACCATTTCGCAACCTGAGTTATGGCAGATAGTGGACGCACTTGAGGCTGGCTCAACTCATCCGATTGCTACTAGTTTGCGCCAACATGCCCGCGACCAAGGTGTCGTTGCAATTTCTGCGCAGGATGTAAAAACTGTAAGTGGTTCCGGAGTTCAAGGTTTAGTAAATGGCCAACCATGTGAGATTGGTTCGATTTCCTGGCTAAGCACTCCGCCAGGAGACATGACCGAGGCTGCGCAGCGATATGCAGTGCGCGGGGACAGCGTTGTTGTAGTTCAAAAGAATTCGCAAACCATTGCGGTCATTGCGGTTGCAGATGCACTAGATGAAACTTCGATTTCTGCACTAGCCCACCTTCGCAAATTGAACATCAAACCAATCGTTGCGTCCGGTGATAACGAGGGCGCAGTTGCGAAAGTTTGCGTGGAACTTGGAATCACGGATTACTTTGCCAGCAGTTCGCCGGCTGAAAAACTTGAATTAGTAACAGCACAACAAGAAGCTGGCGAGGTTGTTGCCATGATTGGTGATGGCATAAATGATGCAGCGGCGTTAGCTAAAGCGCATTTGAGTTTGGCTATGGGTTCTGGCGCCGATGTTGCAGCAAGCTCGGCTGACATAGTTTTACTTCGCTCCACGATGGCTGCCGCAGTCGATGCCATTGATTTATCTCGTGCAACTATGCGCACAATCAAACTAAATTTATTTTGGGCTTTTGCCTACAACGTGGCTGCGATTCCACTTGCAATGTTTGGATTACTTGGACCAGTTATTGCAGCAGCAGCCATGTCTTTCTCAAGTGTCTTTGTTGTCACTAACAGTTTGCGACTGCGTTCATTCCAATCGCAAGATAACTAAACCCAACTAGGTAGCCACATTCGTAACTGCCACATTTCATTTGAAATCGAATGGCCAGTAAGAATTGGGTAAAAGAAAATAGTTAAAACAACAGTGATCGCAACAAATGTTGGGATAGGCCAGCGCCAGTGAACTGGCCTTTGACTAGAAACTCTTTGACTTGCTAGATAAAGAAACAGGGCTAGCGCCATAACAGTGTAAGGAATAAATGCGACTGCATAAAAAGTGAATGTGGTTCGCTCGGGGAAAAATAGCCACGGTACCCAACCCGCTGCAAAAGCTACTGCTATTGGCAGGGCAGCGCTGTGACGACGGGCAACTGCAAAATAAAGGATGAATGCAATCGCAATAACCCCACCCCACCAGATGAGTGGATTGCCAAGGGGAATTACTTCTTGGGAGCAACTAGCAGTGCCACAAGTTGGATTCGTCTCATAAAAGAAACTCGTTGGTCTGATCATTAATGGCCAAGTCCAGGGACTTGCTGAATAACTATGCGGGGTAACTAAATTGGTATGAAAGTTAAGCATTTCTTGGTGATAGTGCAGCAAGCTAGCAAGTGAATCAGGTAACCAAGATTTAGTTTCTTGACCTGACGCCCAATTTCGATCCCAGCCACCAGAGGTAGTTAGCCAGCCATACCAAGATGCCACGTAAACACCGAGTGCTAAAACGGGCATCAGGAGAGCAGGTAGAAAATCTTTCGTTAACCAGCTAGTTAGCTTCTCTAAGTTTTTCCGGCGTCGTTCGTAATCCCAAACCAGCATCATGAATCCAAATGCTGCAGCAAAATAAAGGCCGCTCCATTTAGTGGCGCAAGCCAAACCAAGTGCCAAGACCATCGCCCAACGCCAAATCTTTATTCCGCCAGAGTTTGCGCTATCTCGATCAATGATTAAAAACCCAAATGCCGCAAGTACAAAAAATGAAAGCGAAGTATCAAGAAGCGCCGTGCGACTCATCGCAATGTGTAGACCATCAAGTGCCAGCAATAAGCCAGCAAGTGTTCCGATGGCATTTGAGTTAGTGAGTCTTCGAGCAATTCGCGCCGTCAGCAGCACACTTAAAATTCCTAGAATTGCAATTGCGATTCGCCAGCCAAATGGTGTCGCGCCAAAAACCGCTTCGCCGCTTGCAATAATCCATTTACCAACGGGTGGATGCACAACGAATGAAGCTGCGTCAGTAAAAATACTTTGGTAATTAATGCCATCACTTGCCAATAGCGCAGCATCAGCATTCTCAATGACTTTTCTTTCGTAGCCAAAGTTCAAAAGTGATAGCGAATCTTTGACGTAATAAGTTTCATCAAAAATGATTGCTTTAGGTTGCCCCAAATAAGGCAGGCGAATAGCGGCTGCAAGCGCGGTTACAGCCAGTGGCCCGCGCCAACCAGCCCAGCCGCCAGGATTAGTGCTAGGCAAAACCAAGTTAACGGCAGGGCGCCGATGCGAATGCCTTACCTCTTGCACGGGGGAACTAGTGCTCACCGCTTAAAAATACAGGATTAGGTGGCAATTGCGGAATGATGGAGGAATGTCTGGTCAGTTATTCCTTGCTGCAACACCAATTGGAAATGTTGGTGATGCTTCTGCGCGGCTGCGGGAAGTTCTAGTGCTGGCAAATGTCATAGCGGCCGAGGACTCGCGCCGGGCACATCGGCTAATTGCCGACTTGGAAATTGTGACAACTGCCCAAATTTGGTCGTTCTATGACGCAGTTGAAGAAGCCAAGAGTCCAGAACTTATTAGTCGCGTACTCCAGGGCGAAACAGTTGTTGTCATTTCTGATGCAGGTATGCCAAGTGTGAGCGACCCTGGTTATCGATTAGTCCAAGAAGCAATCTCGCAGGGAGTAAAAGTTTCGGTAATACCTGGACCATCGGCCGTGTTAGCAGCGCTAGCCGTTAGTGGATTACCGGTGGATCGGTTTTCATTTGAAGGATTCTTGCCACGTAAATCCGGAGAACGACGAGCGTTATGCGAAACGTTGCTACATGAACAGCGCACAATGGTTTTCTTTGAAGCACCCCACAGGTTAGTTGAAGCACTGGTAGATCTCGAAGCCATTTTTGGAGCGGACCGGCAGGCAGTGATTTGCCGTGAGCTTACAAAAACGTACGAAGAAGTAGTGCGTGGAAGTCTTACTGAGTTGATCCTTTGGAGTAACCGCGAGATTTTAGGCGAGATCACTTTGGTCATTGCTGGCGCGCAGCCATTGCCTGATACCTCGCCTGAACAATGGGTGAGGTTAGTTGCAACTCGGGTAGAAGTCGGCGAAACTCAGCGAGATGCAATCGCAGCTGTGGCTCGCGAATTGGGCGTGCCTAAGCGAGATGTTTATGACGCAGTGCTAATCGATCAACGCCAGCGAAAGAGTTAATCATGATTCGCTCTACACTTAAATCATGACCAGCAATAAAGCGTTTTATTTAACGACGCCTATTTATTATGTGAACGATGCACCTCACATTGGGCATGCGTACACAACAGTTGCTGGCGACCTCATGACTCGCTGGCATCGCATGGCAGGTGAAGATGTTTGGTTTCTAACTGGAACTGATGAGCATGGCCAAAAGGTTTTGCGCACTGCGCAAGCTAATAATGTTGAGCCCCAAGCATGGGCCGATAAATTAGTAAAAGATGCTTGGCTCCCAGTGCTTGATGTCATTGACGCTGCAAATGATGATTTCATTCGTACCACTGAGCTACGCCACACCCAGCGCGTGCAGCGCTTCTTATCCTCGCTAAAAGATGCTGGTCATATTTATGAGGGCTCGTATGAAGGCCCATATTGCATAGGATGCGAAGAATTTAAACTGGCGGGCGATTTAATTGCTGGTGAGGGCGATGAGAAACTCTGCCCAATTCACTCCAAGCCAGTTGAGCAAATCAGTGAAACAAACTATTTCTTTAAACTTTCTGCCTTTGCTGAAAAACTGATTACTCACTACGAAGCTAACCCACAAGCAATTCGTCCAGAATCTGCTTACAACGAAGTGATGTCATTCTTGCGTTCTGGGTTACAGGATCTCTCGATTTCTCGTTCAACTTTTGACTGGGGTATTGAAGTTCCATGGGATCCATCACAAGTTGTTTATGTCTGGTTTGACGCGTTACTAAATTACGCGACTGCAGTTGGGCTAGGAGATGAACAAGGAAGTGCGGGCGCCAATAAGTTTGTAAAAACTTGGCCTGCTGATGTGCACTTAGTTGGTAAAGATATTTTGCGTTTTCACGCGGTGATTTGGCCGGCGATGTTAATGGCTGCTGACTTGCCGTTGCCAAAGTGCGTGTTTGCGCATGGCTGGTTACTTGTTGGTGGCGAGAAAATGAGTAAAAGTAAACTCACAGGAATTTCGCCGCAAAGCATTGTTGACTTAATCGGATCAGATGCCTTTCGGTATTACTTCATGCGCGCCATCATCTTTGGTCAAGATGGCTCATTTTCTTGGGAAGATTTAGTAGCGCGCTACACCGCTGAGTTAGCAAATGGATTAGGCAACTTAGCGAGTCGAGTTCAAGCAATGGTGGTCAAGAATTTTGAAGGATTACTTCCAACACCTGGCGAACTGACCGCAGCAGAAAAAGTACTAACTGATTTGCTGGTAAAAACCGCGACGCAAGCTGACACCAGCATTCGGGCATTTGATTTTCAAACTGGCATCGTGGCAGTAAAAGAATTTATCGATGCAGTAAATCTTTATGTGACTGAGCAAGAGCCATGGACATTAGCTAAAAAAGAAGACGAGGTTAGTTGCCTGCGCCTTGCCACCATTCTTTACACAGTCTGTGAATCTCTTCGCGCGATTTCAATTTTGTATTCCCCGCTAATGCCAAAAAGCATGGCAGCTCTCTGGTCTGACATCGGAGCAAGTGAATCTGAACTCGGGAAGAACTTTGCAGACTTAGCTACTTGGGGGCAATTAGTTCCAGGAGTGAAAATTACCAAGAGCGAATCGCTGTTTCCAAGAATTGAAGAACCAGAGTCAATTTAAGGCGCGGTTATCGCTTCGTTAATAAGGTCAGCAAAAACCTTGCCGCCCGACTTTGTTAAATGAACTCCGTCAGGTGCAAAGTATTTCTTTTTCCCCTTAGAGGCTGCTGCCCAGTCAACAAAGCGAACATTTGGAAATTCAGTTACGGTCTGGGCAATGATTTTATTATTTCGTTTCATCCAAGCTCGCGGCACTCGAACATTAACCACGACAACACGCTTGCGATCAGCTAAACCTGCAATCGTTTTTCGCAATACATCGTCGCGCATAGTGCCATTGGTACCCATGTGAATTACCACTACTTGGCTAAGCCGTTTTTCAGTTTTACGAACTTGGATTCGCTCAGCGATGACCTTAGGTTGTCGCGAGACTTCGGCATCGATAGTAATTTCACCGAGTGATTCCCGCAAACTATTTCGAGCACCCAGCACCACTGAATCTCCAAATACTGCTGGCGGTAAGTTCTCTTCAATCTTTCGTTGCACATCTGCCAATTGCGCAGCACTGATTGCAGGATCGGTGGAAAGCACAATTGCAGGTTGCACTGCAACAACTGCGACTTCATCAATTGCAGTGATGCCGCCGATACCAGTTAAGTTTCCAGCATCTGGCATTGGTACTCGATACATTCCCACCAGACTCGCGGCCATCACCACTGATGCAATTCCAGCTGTAACAAAACCCCGAACTGCAGGGCGCGGAATTCCGACTTCGCGCCAGATCGCAAGTCGATTACCTATGGCGCCATTACGAACTGGTAATTCAACAAAGCGATAAGACAGATCCGAAATCACCAAGACGATTGCGATCTTGGCGACAAATATTATTGGCTCTGACCATTGCACATCGATTCCAGTACGCATCAAGACAAATACGGGCCAATGCCACAAATAGATGCCATAGGAACGATCGCCAAACCACTTTAAAACTGGATTACCAAGGCGAGCACCAAACTTTAAACCTGGGTGAGCAGCGATGACAATTAATACTGCGGTAAGTATGGAAAGTACTAAGAAGCCACCGCGGTATAGAAACTCATTTAATTCCCCAACAAAAAGAAAGAAGTAAGCAATGCCAGCAAGGCTTAGAAAACCAATACCATTCATCGCAGTTGCGCGATCTGGTGTTAGCCGTAGAGATAATTTTTCGGATCGCCACAAGGCAGCCGTTGCGCAACCAATTAGTAATCCCATGGCATGAGTATCGGTACCAAAGTAGACCCGGCTTGGATCATTCGGGATTGGAAAGCCATTTGAAATCGATAGGTACATCATCCAAGCAGTTGATGCCAAAGCTAAAACTAGCGAGAGCACAAAAACCTTTTGGCGAGGTGTTACTCGCCGAAGTGGCAATTTATATAATCCAATAATTAGAAGTGGCCAGATGACATAAAACTGTTCTTCAATTGAAAGCGACCAAAGATGCTGAAGTAAAGGTGGTCGCGAGATGTTTACAAAGTATGACTGTTCAAAAAAAAGATATGACCAGTTCAATACGAAAGCGATGGCCCAGGGCAAGTCACGACGCACTTGATAAGCGGCATCGGCAACGAATAGTCCAGAGACTAAAACGCTGGCGATCAAAACGAGAAACAGAGCTGGCAATAATCTTCGGATTCGTCGCAAGTAAAAACTGGCTCGATCTATTGTGTTAGTACGAGCAAGTTCCTCAAGCAACAAGTTTGTTATCAAAAAACCAGATAACACAAAGAAAACATCAACGCCAAGAAAGCCACCCATAAGCATTGAGATGTCGGCGTGGTAAATGATTACAGCTAATACTGCGATGCCACGAAGACCATCTAGCCCAGATAACCTGCTGATCACTTTTTGCCTTTTGGTTCTAGTGGCAGTTTCCCTAACTGCCCCATGCTCAGAATAGATTACCCAGCCACCAGTAGCGTAGAGGCGTGAGTGCAGGGAAAATAGCGTCGCCGTTAGCTGGTCCAGTTGTCGATACGCATTGCCATATGGACGTGCGCTTTGATGACGATTATGAACTTCCAGATGTTGCCCAAGCCATGGCGGATGCAAAGGCGGTAAATGTCACCAAGGTCATTCAGGTGGGGTGTGATGTTGCGAGCTCTCACTGGGCTGCGCAAACGGCTCTGACACATCCAGATGTTTGGGCGACTGTGGCATTGCATCCAAATGCCGCAGCGCACGACACTGATTTAACAAACTCGCTAGCGGAAATTGCTACACTTGCCCAGTTGCCACAGGTGCGGGGAATTGGCGAAACAGGTTTGGATTACTACCGAACCGATAAGTTGCAGGCTCAAGCCCAACACGAATCATTTCGCGCTCACATCGACATTGCCCGACAAGTAGGTAAGCCAGTTGTGATTCATGATCGCGATGCGCACGATGATGTCATTGCCACCTTGGAAACTCATGGCGCGCCAGAGACTGTGGTTTTCCATTGCTTTTCCGGGGATGCGCAAATGGCCAAGATTTGCGCGCAAGCAGGTTGGTACATGTCGATACCTGGCGTAGTGACATTTAAAAATGCTCAAAAACTTCGCGACGCAGTGTTAGAAATTCCCGACCACTTATTACTTGTGGAAACCGACTTACCGTTTTTAACTCCCGCACCTAACCGGGGTCAGGCAAATGCCTCAACTAACATCCCCTGGACCGTTCGAGCAATATGCGAGGTTCGAGGGCAATCCGAGCAAGAAATTTGTGAACTTCTTTTTTCAAATGCAGCAAGGGTTTTTGGCCCATTTTGACAAAATCCGACTTGCCTTAACGGGGTAGGTAAGAGGTAGCGTTGAGGTTCGAGCATTTTTGCCAGCCCTGCGCACAAATGCACAAGCGCGCCAAAAGGCGTTGATTCGGAGAAGTTATGACTCAACTTGGACGCCATCGCGCGCCCGGTCGTCATGCGCGCCCAAAATCCCGACACATTTCATTAACCACCTCCGCAGTGGCCGCCGCCGCCGTACTTCTAACTGGTGGCATAACTGCGGCAGCAAATAGCGAAGAGCAGGAGTCTGCCTATATAGATGTTGTCGCGTTGGCAATTGATGGAACTTTTACTTACGACATTCGAAACCACGTGATTAGCAGTGATGTAGTTACCGAAAATGAAGAGCTAGCTTTTGCCAGCACGATCATTGAAGATGCGAGCATCGCAATCGGTACTCAGGTCGATATCAAAGTAGGTAAACCCGGGAAAGCGGAAGTTACTTATCAAGTAAAACTTCTTGACGGAAACGAAGTTACCCGCACTGAGATTAGTCGCACTGTGATTACGGAACCAGTGGAAGCAGAATTTATTCAGGGAACGGGAGATCCGACAAGTATTGCCGTTGCGCTCAAAACTGCAGAGCGAGAAACTGGAACTCGTTCTGGCAACAAAGAATACGCAAAACTTTGGATTAATCAAGAAAATGCTTGGGGCGAAAATCAATTTGCTTGCTTAGAAACTTTATGGTTCCGCGAAAGTAATTGGAATCATAAAGCTACTAATCCAACCTCGGGCGCTTATGGAATTCCGCAAAGTTTGCCAGGGCGAAAGATGGCTTCAGCCGGCGATGACTGGCGAACAAATCCAGCGACTCAAATTAAATGGGGAACGGATTACATTGAGGATCGATATGGCACTCCATGTGAGGCACTTGATTTCTTTTATGACAAAAACTGGTACTAAATCTTCTGACCTACATGTCTGAATCAACACTGCTTGGTGCCAGCGAAATTCGCACCCTTGCCAAATCCTTAAACACCACCCCGACGAAAAAATGGGGACAAAATTTTGTCATTGACCCAAACACTGTCAGGCGCATTGTTACTCAGGCTCACGTTGGCCCACAAGATGTTGTCGTAGAAATCGGACCTGGCTTGGGCTCGTTAACTCTGGCGCTGTTACCAAATGTCGCGCACGTTGTAGCAGTTGAGATTGATCCCGTATTAGCCAAGGCACTGCCGGAAACAATTTCCAAGCATGCCCCTGATTTGTTAGAAAACTTGACGGTTATCTCGGCTGATGCAATGCAACTATTAGAACTGCCAAACAATCCAACTCACTTAGTTGCTAATTTGCCTTACAACGTTTCAGTGCCAGTTGTTTTACATTTCTTGGAACACTTTCCATCGATCCGCGAGATCTTAGTAATGGTGCAAGCCGAAGTTGCAGACCGAATGGCGGCGCCGCCGGGCAGCAAGATCTATGGGGTACCAAGTGTCAAACTTGCTTGGTATGGCGATGTAGATCGTGCTGGCTCGATTGGTCGAAATGTATTTTGGCCGGCGCCAAATGTTGACTCTGGATTAGTTCGACTGGTTCGTAAAGATCGAGGCATTGACCCACAGCTACGAAACTTAACCTTTGCGATTGTTGATGCGGCATTTGGGCAGCGACGAAAAACATTGCGCACAGCTCTTGGCAATGTATTAGGTAGTCCACAAGAAGTTGAACAATTACTCAGGCTCGCTGGCATTGACCCAGGCCTACGCGGTGAGCAACTGAACTTGCAACAGTTTGTAGCTATCGCGCAGCATGCCAAGAAAGTAACGGTCCAGCGTGCAGCAAGCCCAGAAAGTACTGTGATCTAGTGAGGAAGTCTGTAACTGTTCGAGTGCCAGGCAAGGTAAACATTTACCTTGGTGTTGGGCCGCGGGAATTTTCGGGTTATCACGAATTAGCAACCATCTTTCAATCAGTTGGGATTTATGACGAAATCACAGTGTCGGCTGCGGATGAGTTAAGTGTCATTGGGTTAGGTGCGTTCGCAGATCGAATTCCAACAGATTCCTCAAATTTGGCTTGGCAGGCTGCCGAGTTAGTTGCTAGAGCTTGTGGTCAAGATCCAAATGTTTTGATTCAAATTGATAAGTCAATTCCAATTGCTGCAGGTATGGCTGGCGGTAGCGCAGATGCAGCAGCAACGCTCGTATCTTGTGATGCCTTTTGGAATGCCGGCATTTCGCGCGAGCAGTTGGATGAGATGGCTGCCACCTTAGGTTCTGATGTCCCATTCATGTTGCACGGTGGTTGCGCATTAGGAGTTGGTCGCGGCGATGTTCTGTCACCAGTTATGACTCGAGGTTCGTGGCACTGGGTGTTTGCCACCTTTGATGAAGGTTTATCAACTGCGCAGATTTATGAAAAGACAGATGACATGCGCGGCCTAGATTTTTTGGAAAGTCCAGAAGTGCCCGCAGAATTACTTGGCGCATTGACCAGAGGCGATGCGCAAACACTTGGACGGCTATTGCATAACGATCTGGCTCCGGCTGCAATTAAGTTGCGGCCAGTTCTTGGTCGAGTTCTGGAATATGGCATTGATTCTGGCGCCCTTGGGGCGGTTATTTCGGGAAGTGGTCCAACCTGCGCGTTCTTAGTTCACGATGAATCAAGCGCGATTGACTTAGTTGTAGATCTAAAAGCTTCTGGCTTAGTTGATGATGTAACACGAACTCACGGTCCCGTTCATGGCGCGCGAGTTATCTCGACATCAAGATAATCTCCTAGACTCACTTAGGTGAGCGCATCTGATGAAGTAGATCGAATCGTCCAAGCTTGGCAGCGGGAACGACCTGACCTTGATGTCGCCCCGCTTTCAGTTTTGAGTCGAGTTTCGCGCCTGGCTCGACATTTAGATTTAGCGCGGCGGGAAGCGTTCGCGGAATACGAACTTGAGTCTGGTGAATTCGATGTGCTTGCAGCCTTGCGCCGAGCAGGTAAACCATACGCATTAACTCCATCAGCTTTAATTTCGCAGAATTTAGTAACCAGTGGAACTATGACTAATCGAATAGATCGGTTGGAGCAAAAGAATTTAGTAGCCCGGATGCCTGATCCATCGGATGGTCGCGGAGTTTTAGTTCAACTAACTGCAAATGGAAAGTCTGCAGTTGATCGCGCTCTGGAGGAATTATTAGTTCGCGAGAATAATTTGCTTGCCAGTATTTCAATTGCGGATCGAACCAAGCTGGCAACTATTTTAAAAACTATTGTGATGCCATTTGATGAAGAGTCTGCAGGTTTAGAAAGTTAGAAATTAATTAGTTGTAGCGTCATCAGGATTACGGCGGCTGATAAGTTTTGGATTACTTTCCAGGCCAACTGCGCCGTTCCAAACAAGATTTACTAAGTGCGCAATAACTTCATCTTTTGGTGTGTCACGTTCATCTAGCCACCATTGCCCAGTTAGTGCAACCATGCCTACGAACATGTGGGCGTACATATCTGCCATCTGGAATGGAAAACCGCGAAGTTTAAATTCTTTAGAAAGTAATTCTTCAACGCGCTGTGCAACATCAGAAAGTAGTGACGCAAAACTTCCTGTTGCAGTAGCTGAAGAGGACACAGCGGGTGAGTCGCGCAGCAAAATCCGGAAGCCATCAGTATTGCTCTCGATGTAATCAAATAGCGCGCAAGCAGTCTGCTCAAGTAGTAAGCGAGGATGCGCTGCGGTCAATGCTTTTGTAATGGAGTTAAGTAAGTAAGTCATTTCGCGGTCCACAACAACGGCGTAAAGGCCATCCTTAGATCCGAAGTGTTCGTAAACCACGGGCTTTGAAACATTTGCAGTGTGCGCAATTTCCTCGACAGTGACTGACTCGAAACCCTTTTCGGCGAAAAGCATGCGGCCAACTTCAACTAATTGGGCGCGGCGCTCATGTCCAGTCATCCGAACCCGATCAAAATCGCTAGGCCGAGATCGTCCAGAAGACTCTAAGTCGTTTTCATGATCATTTGCGATTGCCACTTCAAGATTTCCTTTACTTGGTGAAGTATTACGCAGAGCAAATAAGTATTGCGCTGATTGCAAGCTCAATATCTACGACATTGAATCTGCCTGAATTTTAGGATACCGCCTACCTAATTAGTGGTCACTGCGCGAAAAATCCTATTCGTTTTGGGAAACTTAGCCTTTGACGCATAAGATTTGCAAGCAGGGTAAGTGTTTGTTAGCAAATCTTGGCCCGTATTCCCGGATCGTCTAATGGCAGGACAGCACTCTTTGGAGGTGCTTATCGTGGTTCGAATCCACGTCCGGGAGCCGAATCAGATCAGTAAACTGGGTATGTGAACAAATCGGGCGCAAAGACTTCTTCGCCCGCAGCAGTAATTGTTTTAGCTGCTGGGGCTGGCACCAGAATGAAGTCCACAAAACCTAAGGTGCTCCACGAAGTTGTGGGCATGGCCTTAATTGATCACGTGCTGCATGCTGCGGCCCCACTTTCCAGCGCAAACACCCTCGTTGTTATTGGCCACGGCAAAGAACAAGTGCTTGCGCATTTATCGCAAGTTCATCCGCACGCAGTGACAGTGGTGCAAGAGCAGCAAAATGGCACGGGCCACGCGGCCAGTATTGCGCTACAACTTTTAACTGAACTTTCTGGTCCAGTACTTGTACTTGCAGGCGACACCCCACTTCTTACAACGACAGACATGCAAAGCACACTTGCTGGGCTCGCAGACAATGCCGCAGTGGTGCTCACAGCTCACTTAAGCCAACCTGCTGGCTACGGCCGAATAGTTCGAAGTTCAACAGGTGGCGTGGACGCGATTGTTGAAGATCGCGATGCAACTGATGCACAGCGCGAAATTACTGAAGTAAATTCTGGAGTGTACGCCTTCGATGCTGCGCTACTTCGAAGTGCTTTAGCTAACTTAAAAACTGATAACTCTCAAGGTGAACAGTATTTAACTGATGTCCTTAGTATTTTGCGCAATCAAGGCCATGGTGTTGCTGCAGTCACAACTTCGGAAGAAAACATTTTGGGCGTGAATGACCGTCGCCAACTAGCGCAAGCGGGCGCAATTCTACGAACTCGAATCTGTGATGAGTGGATGCTTGCAGGAGTATCAATGGTTGATCCCACAACAGTTTGGATTGATCGCACCGCAGTACTTGAATCCGACGTAACACTTTTGCCTAACGTTGCAATAACCGGAAAGAGCGTAATTCGTGGTGGCTCAACGATTGGCCCAGATTGCACTTTGCACGACACAGTTGCCGAACATTGTGCAACAGTTTCTCGAACCACATCTAATGGCGCAGTTATTGGCGAAGGCGCAACTGTTGGTCCGTACACTTACTTGCGTCCTGGAACCGTGCTTGGCTCTGGTGCTAAAGCGGGCGGTTTCGTAGAAATAAAGAATGCAACGCTTGGGACTAATTCGAAAGTGCCGCACTTGTCCTACGTGGGCGATGCCACAATCGGCGAGGGCACCAACATCGGCGCCGCCACAGTTTTTGTAAATTATGACGGTCAGGAAAAGCACCACACGACAATTGGTAATCAGGTACGAATTGGCAGCGACACAATGCTGGTTGCCCCGTTGGTTATTGGCGATGGCGCGTACACCGCAGCTGGTTCGGTAATTACTGAAGATGTGCCCGCCGGAGCTATGGCAGTTGGTCGAGCGCGACAACGCAACATCGTAGATTGGGTGCTTCGACGCAGACCCGGTAGCGACTCAGCTAAGGCAGCACTGGCAGACTCTTCCCATAAGAACGTCAAGTCCAATAAGAACTCCGAGTAAAGGACAACAAGATGACTGGCATCACGCAAAACAATGCAAAGCGGATGGTTCTTATCGCAGGCCGGTCACACCCAGAATTAGCACAAGCAGTCGCAGATAACTTAGGAACTGAGTTAGTACCAACTCGCGCTTACAACTTCGCAAATGGCGAAATCTTTGTTCGCTTCGAAGAATCAATTCGTGGTTGCGATGTCTTTGTACTTCAAACTCACGCTGCCCCAGTCAATGAATGGATCATGGAGCACTTGCTCATGGTTGATGCATTAAAGCGGGCTTCTGCAAAACGAATCACAGTCGTGGCTCCGTTTTATGGTTATGCCCGGCAAGATAAAAAGCATGCAGGTCGGGAACCAATTTCTGCTCGCTTGATGGCGGACTTGTTTGCAACAGCTGGCGCAGATCGATTGATGAGTGTTGATTTACATACCGCACAAATTCAAGGCTTCTTTGACGGACCAGTGGATCACTTATTCGCACTACCTATTTTGGCTGCGCATGTTGGCCGTACTGTTGATCGAAGCAAGATCACGGTGATTTCCCCGGATGCTGGTCGAGTTCGAGTTGCTGAACGTTGGACGGACATCCTTGGCGCACCACTTGCAATTATTCATAAGCGCCGTGACCCAGATGTTCCAAACGAAGCAAAGGTGCTTGAAGTTGTAGGCGATGTTAAAGATCGAATCTGTGTCGTAGTCGATGACATGATCGACACTGGTGGAACCATCGTTAAGGCGTCAGAGGCATTGTTTGAAAATGGCGCTGCCGATGTAATAGTCACCGCAACTCATGGTGTGCTCTCGCCGCCAGCCGCACAGCGACTGCAGGATTCGCGTATTCGCGAAGTAGTTGTCACCGATACTTTGCCAATTCCAGAAGAAAATAGATTCAGTAATTTAACAGTGCTGCCAATTGCGCCACTTATTGCGCGGGCAATTAAAGAAGTATTTGATGAAGGCTCAGTTGCCAGTTTGTTTGATCACGTTGGCGTTTAAGGCCTGATTCTTGGTCGTTTTGGCATGGGCACAGGTCCTGGGCTAACCTAAGTATGCTCCTCGGCGAGGGCCCTAAAAAGCCGTAATCGACGAAGGTCCGTTGCGGAGCTTTTTAGCACTGTCAGCACCGACCTAGTTCGAGGAGAAATACATGAGTGAGGCATTAGTTGCCCAAGCCCGTTCCGATTTTGGCAAAGGCGCAGCACGTCGCATGCGCCGGGACGGCAAAGTTCCAGCCGTGGTTTATGGCCACGGATCCACACCGATTCACATTTCGCTAGATGCACACTTATTACGCTTAACACTTCGCAAAAAAGTAACTTCAATTGAAATCGTGCTTGATGGTAAAACCCAAACCGTTGCACCTCGCGACCTTCAGATCGATCCAGTTACTCGTGGGATTGAGCACGTTGACTTGGTTTATGTAACAGCAACAGAAGCAGCAGCACTTGCTCGCGAAGCGGTCGCTGAGCATGCTCGTCAAGAAGAATCAGCAGCATCAGCAATTGCACATGCTGAGACAAAGGCAGCCGCTCGCGCTGAGGCAGATGCATCAGCAGTAGCTGCAGAAACACCTGCTTCAGGTTCCGCAGCACCTGCAGGGGAATCCGCAGGGTAAAACCGTGTCAGATAGTGGTGCGTGGCTCGTTGTGGGACTCGGTAATCCGGGTCCCACTTACGCTGCCACACGTCACAATATCGGCGCGATGGTAATCGATTCAATCGCAGCACAAAATTCACAAAAACTTTCCCGGCACAAGCGAGCGCTGGCAGATGTCTGCGAAACACGGATCGCCGGAATTCAAACAATTTTAGCGAAACCACTTTCTTACATGAATGAATCTGGTGGCCCAGTTAAGGCCTTAGCTAGTTTTTATAAGATCGCACCAGATCACATCATTGTTTTGCACGACGAACTTGATATTCCATTGGCTGCAATTCGGGTGAAACTTGGCGGTGGCGACAATGGCCACAATGGGCTCAAATCAATTCGAAATGCTCTCGATACTGGAGACTGGTTTCGAATTCGATTAGGCATAGGCCGCCCACCTGGCCAGCAAGACGCAGCAGATTTTGTATTGCGTAGTTTTGGTAGCGCTGAAGCAACCGATGTGTCCACCCTGATTTCACAAAGTACCGATGCGCTCACGAGTCTAATTACTGAAGGCCTCGTGGTAGTTCAGAATTCTTACAACTCATGAACGACCACGAATTAGCTCGCAAGTTGGCGCGGGAGACTGGCACTTTGCTAATGGGGTTACGCGATCATGCCGAAACTTTAAGCCATGTTCTGGGTGATGAAGGTGATCAAATAGCCCACGATTACCTCCTAGAACAATTAACGCTTCATCGTCCGCAAGATGTCGTACTCAGCGAAGAAGGTGACCTCAAAGTTTCGCGACTTGGTGCGCAGCGGGTTTGGATTCTTGATCCACTAGATGGAACTGCGCAGTACTCAATTGGGGGAACAGATTTTGCGATTCACGTGGCGCTGTGGGATGCGAGTTCGACAAGTCCAGGGAAAATTTCAGTGGCAAGCGTTTGCGTTCCAGCGCGCAAAGAACTGTGGTCCATGGATGAACCAATCCATCGGTATGTCCCAAAAGGTGAGCCAATTCGAATTCTAGTTTCGCGCAGCCGACCACCTCGAGAGATTGCTTCAGTTGTGAGCGCCCTCCAGGACGAGTTTCCAGAACGTGGTGAAGTGCACATTATTCCAATGGGTTCAGTTGGCGCAAAAGTTGGGGCAATTCTCTCTGGTCAAGCGAATGTGTATTTTAATTCTGGTGGCTTCTATGAATGGGATCTAGCAGCTCCGCTTGGAATTGCTTGCTATAACGGGTTATCTGTTACAGATTGTGATGGCAGCCCAATCGAATTAAATAAAGTGAATCTTCGCGTTAAAGATATTTTGATTTGCCGACCAGAACTAACAGCAACAATTGTTTCAGCACTGAAGACGCGATGACATTAGATTTAGTCATCAAGGCAATTGGTAACGATGAAGTAATTTCTGGTGCGTTAAAAGACCTTGCCGCAGGCGCAAGCGTACGAATGGCATTACCTAAAAGTGCAATTCCATATGTAGCAGGCGTCGTTGCCCAAACTAAACCTGTTGTGTTAATTGCAGCGACCGAACGAGCTGCCCAAGATATAGCGAACTCACTGCGCGACTTTATATCGGAATCAAGCATTGCAATATTTCCGGCTTGGGAAACTTTGCCACACGAGCGATTAAGTCCAAGTAGTGACACAATTGGTCGTCGCATGGCCGTATTACGCCGGCTTGCTCACCCCGAAGACCAAGGACCAATTCGCATTTTAGTTACGAGTGCTCGGGCATTTATTCAACCGCTAGTTGCAAACTTGGGTGAGATACCAGCACTGAAGGTTAGTACTGGTGATGTTCTCGAATTAGAAACTTTAGTTTCAGAGTTAGCCAGACTTGGATTTGAGCGCGTTGAATTAGTGGATCGGCGTGGCCAATTTGCAGTGCGTGGTGGAATAGTTGATGTTTTCCCGCCAGCAGAGGAGCACCCACTTCGAGTTGAATTTTGGGGCGACACAGTTGAGGAAATTAGATCCTTCTCCATTGTTGATCAACGCTCTACGGGAGTTGCGGTTACCGACATCTTTGCAACTGCTTGCAGAGAATTATTAATTACAAAGGAAGTGGCAGATCGCGCTCACAGATTAATCCAGAGTCACCCAGAACTTTCCGAAATTCTAGAAAAGATTGCTGCTGGTATTGCCGCTGAAGGCATGGAAAGTTTGATTCCAGTTCTAGTTCCAAAACTTGAAATGTTAATTGATTTAGTTGACCCTAAAGCCATTGTTATTGAAGTTGAGCCAGAGCGCCTGGAAACTCGTGCCCACGAATTAGTTGCAACAAGTGCGGAATTTTTAGAAGCATCTTGGAGCAATGCGACTGCCGGAAATGTAACGCCAATTGATCTTGGGGCAAGTGCCTTCCGCGATTACCGAGAACTTAAAGATGAATATTCAGCGCGAGCTTGGCTTGAGCTTTCAGTTCTTGCTGGCCCACAAGATGAAATTCCAAACGTTGAAGTAACCAAGGAATATCGCTCCCAGGTAACAGAGTTTGTGGATGACATTCGAAGTTGGTGGAAACAAAAGCAAAGTGTGGTCGTTGTGATGGCAGGTCACGGCTCTACTGAGCGATTAGTAGCAACGCTGATGGAGATGGGAATTCCGGCTCGACAAACTGATCAACTTTCAACACAGCAGAATCACGATGTTGTTGAGGTGTCAGTTGGGCACCAGGATCGCGGAATTCATATTCGAAGCGCGGGCCTTGTTGTAATAACAGAAGTTGACTTGTTTGGAAGTCGAGACACTGCGCGCGAAAATCGAAGTCTGCCAAGTAAGCGTCGAGCGGTTATTGACCCGCTCACTCTAAAAAGTGGGGACTACGTCGTTCATGAGCAACATGGTGTTGGTAAGTACATCGAAATGTCCCAGCGCACTGTAGCCACGGCAACTCGCGAATATTTAGTCATTGAGTATGCGGCCAGTAAGCGCGGGCAACGTGGTGATCGACTTTACGTTCCAAGTGATCAACTCGATCAAGTTACTCGTTATGTGGGTGGGGAAGCTCCGAGTCTGAACCGACTTGGCGGCGGCGATTGGGCTGCGACTAAATCTCGCGCCCGACGCGCAGTTCGGCAAATTGCTGGCGAACTAATTCGGCTTTATGCAGCGCGAATGGCCAGTAAAGGTTTTGCATTTTCACCAGATAGTCCTTGGCAGCGAGAGCTTGAAGATGCTTTTGAATATGTTGAAACGTCCGATCAATTAGTAACAATTGATGAAGTTAAGCGAGACATGGAAAATGACGTTCCAATGGATCGCTTAGTTTGCGGCGACGTCGGTTACGGAAAAACTGAAATTGCAGTTCGTGCTGCATTTAAAGCCGTGCAGGACGGTAAACAAGTTGCAATCCTGGTGCCAACGACATTATTGGTGCAGCAGCACTTTGAAACTTTTTCTCGCCGGTACGCGCAATTTCCAGTAAAGCTTGCCGCACTTTCTAGGTTTCAAACTGAGGCTCAAGTCCGAGAAGTCATAACTGGAATTACCGATGGGACTATTGACATTGTCATTGGCACACATCGTTTGTTTAATCCTGAAGTTAGATTTAAAGATTTAGGCCTAGTAATCGTTGATGAAGAGCAACGATTTGGTGTTGAGCATAAAGAACACTTAAAGGCGCTGCGCACAAATGTTGACATGTTAACTATGTCTGCAACCCCAATTCCACGCACGCTCGAAATGGCGGTTACTGGTTTACGCGAAATGTCGACAATTCAGACGCCGCCAGAAGAGCGTCAACCAGTCCTGACAACAGTTGGACCATATGATGAAAAATTTATTAAGGCAGCAATTCATCGAGAACTCATTCGAGATGGTCAAGTTTTCTTTGTTCACAATCGAGTTGAGAGCATTAACAGAGTTGCAAGCAAATTAGCGGAACTTGTGCCAGATGCTCGCATCGCTGTTGCCCATGGGCAAATGAATGAACACAAGCTTGAACAAATAATTATTGACTTCTGGGAACACAAATTCGACATTTTAGTTTCCACCACAATTATTGAAAGTGGCTTGGACATCCCTAATGCAAATACTTTGATTGTTGATCGGGCAGATACTTTTGGGTTATCTCAACTCCACCAACTTCGTGGTCGTGTGGGTCGAAGTCGTGAGCGTGGTTATGCCTATTTCTTGTATGCCCCAGATCGCCCACTAAGTGAAAATGCAAATGATCGACTGGCAACTATTGCTTCGCACACTGACTTAGGTTCTGGTATGGCTGTTGCAATGAAGGACTTAGAAATTCGCGGCGCCGGCAACTTGTTGGGTGGCGAACAAAGTGGCCACATTGCAGATGTGGGCTTTGATCTGTACGTGCGCTTGGTTAGTGAAGCAGTTGAAGAAGTTAGAACCGGAAGCGATGCAGTTATTGACGAAGTGATCAAGGTCGAGTTACCGGTTGATGCCCACTTGCCGCATGATTATGTGCCAGAAGAGCGACTGCGACTCGAGGCTTATCGCCGCCTGGCAAATGCTCGAACCCAAGCAGACGTACTCGGAGTTGTAGAGGAATTAGCCGATCGATATGGCTCACTACCTACTCCTGTTGAAACATTAGTTTCAATTGCGAGACTTCGCGTTTCCTTGCAAGCAGTAGGCATCACTGAAGTCATAGCTACGTCCACGAGCGTGAAATTTTCGCCAGTTGAATTAGTCGAGTCGCGGATTTTGCGGCTAAACCGGCTCTACCCAGGATCAGTAATAAAACCTGCCACACGTACGATTGTGGTGCCTCGCAATAAGGAAGCACTGATTGGCGCAGTGGCCAAATCAACAGATATCGACCTTGTGGAATGGGTTAATACTTGGGTGGCGTCAGTAGTAGCGGCTCCCTAATAAAATTAAGTTACTTGTTCTCGAGAGGAAGACCAGTGAAGCTTCGGTTACTAACAGTTTCTGTCTTAAGCGCTATTGCATTAGCTGGTTGCGCAGACACCCCAAAGCTTGCTGGCAGCGCCGCAATCGTGAATGGTAATGCCATTACATCAGCGCAAGTGTCCGAACGTGTTGATAAAGTTCGCACCCAAATTCAGGTAACTGACCCAGCGCTACTTCAAGAAATACCAAGTTTGGTTCAGATTAATCAGCGAGTAGTGGACCATTTCATTTTGGTTTCGTTGATTAGTGAAGTAGTTGCGCGAGAAGAAATTAAAATTACTGAAATTCAGGTCGCAAACTATCGAGACGAAATCTTTGCACAGTACACCCAAGCCGCGATTGAAGGTCAGCTAGTAAGTCGAAATGCAGTCCCCGCAGATGACGTGGATGGATTTATGTACGAGATTTTGGTACAGCGCGCACTAATGGAAAAAATTGCACCTGGCGCTGACACGCAAACTCGCACTAACGCATTGATTGATTACTTTACAAATTTAAGTCAAGAAATTGGTGTAGAACTTAATCCTCGCTTTGGTACTTGGGATCCAAACAATTTGAAGAGCACGCCAGGCGACAGTACTTTGGCTGTGCCACTTCAAAACATAACTGGTCAATAACTAATGACGTCTCCGGTTGACCAGTTAATTGCGGTCATGGATCAACTCCGCAGTCCAGGTGGTTGCCCGTGGGACGCAGAACAAACGCACCAGAGTTTAGCTCGCTACCTGCTTGAAGAAACTTACGAAGTTTTGGAAGCGATGGATCAAGGTGACTTGGTTTCACTTCGCGAAGAACTTGGAGACTTGCTACTTCAAGTTGTTTTCCATGCTCGAATTGCGCAAGAAAGCGAACCAGATTTTTCATTCGATGCCATTGCGCAAGGAGTCGTAGATAAGTTGGTTCGACGTCACCCACATGTTTTTACGGATTTAGTCCTTACAACAAGTGAGGAACTTGAATCAAACTGGGCAAAGATTAAAGAATCAGAAAAGCAGCGCGAATCGGTAACCGATGGCGTACCTATTGCTATGCCGGCGCTGCAACTTGCTACCCAGTTGATTTATCGTTCAAGGAAACTGGACGCTGCTGCCGGCGATCCAGCAACAAAGGAAGCACTGCGAAATATTATTGGCGAAGTGTCACAAGAACAGGTGGCCGCGCTGCTGGTAGCCACGGTTGAATTGGCGCGGGAACAGGATCTAGATCCGGAATCTGTGTTGCGCGCTGAAATGATGCGTTATCGCCAACGTGTTAGACAAGTTGAAGGCTTGTAGTTGCCGTTCTTAGTGAACTCTTTTAGTCGCTGACTAGGCTAGTTAACTAGCGAGGAAGCCTCGTAGAAATCATGTGAACTTTTGGAGTAATCCGGTGTCGAGTATTGCTGAGGTAAGAGCCCGCGAGATTTTAGATTCCCGCGGTAATCCAACGGTAGAAGTTGAAGTAACACTTGCAGATGGAACCATGGGCCGCGCAGGCGTTCCATCGGGTGCATCTACCGGCGCATTTGAAGCGACGGAACTTCGTGATGGCGGACCTCGTTACCTCGGTAAAGGTGTAACAAAGGCAGTTCGCTGCGTTGAAGCTGAAATTCTTCCCGCAATTGCTGGGATGGAAGCGACTGACCAGCGAGCAGTAGATGAAGCCATGATTGCTTTGGATGGCACGCCTAATAAATCTCGCTTAGGCGCAAACGCGATACTTGGCGTTTCCATGGCAGTAGCCAAAGCAGCAGCGATCTCAGCAGACTTGCCGCTTTATCGTTATCTCGGCGGGGCTGATGCCAAGGTGCTTCCAGTTCCGATGATGAACATTATTAATGGTGGCGCCCATGCAGATAGCGATGTAGATTTTCAAGAATTTATGATCGCTCCAATTGGAGCAGATTCTTTTCATAATGCACTTCGAATGGGCGCTGAGGTATACCACTCATTAAAAAGTGTCTTAAAGGCGAACGGATTATCAACTGGACTTGGCGACGAAGGCGGTTTTGCCCCTAACTTGCCAAGCAATCGGGCCGCCCTGGAGCTCATATCTGAGGCGATCACAAAAGCAGGTTTTGTTTTAGGTAATGACGTAGCACTTGCAATGGATGTTGCAGCCACAGAATTTTATAGTGAAGGCAGCTACATAGTTGAAGGTAAATCTCGAACTACTGAACAAATGATTGAGATGTATTCCCAACTTGCAAAAGATTTTCCAATTGTCTCCATCGAAGACCCGCTAGCTGAAGATGATTGGGACTCGTGGGTTAACTTCACGGCAGCAATGGGAGACTCAATTCAAATTGTTGGCGACGATCATTACGTCACTAATACGCAGCGAATTGCTCGTGGAATTGAACTGAAATCTGCAAACGCACTTCTGGTAAAAGTAAACCAAATTGGATCCTTGACTGAAACTTCAGAGGCGGTAGAAATGGCGCATCGCGCTGGTTTCGCCACCATGATGAGTCATAGATCGGGTGAGACTGAAGACACCACAATTGCTGATCTTGCAGTGGCCTATAACTGTGGTCAGATTAAAAGTGGCGCTCCAGCTCGCTCGGATCGAGTAGCAAAATACAACCAACTTTTGCGCATTGAAGAAGATCTAAATGAGGCGGCGCGTTACGCAGGTCGCAGTGCGTTCCCAAGATTCAAGGGTTAATCAAGGCAGAATTAAGGAGTGGCAGCTTCTCCAAGAGTTACCCCCCGAGTAAATGTTCGAGTCATTGCACTTGTACTTGCTGGGGTATTTGTCATGGTGACGTTAGCTGTTCCGCTTCGTGCACTCATCCAAGAGCGACGGGAGATCAAAATCCTCGAACAACAAGTTGTGTCAAAGCAAGCAACAATTGAGGACCTGAACAACCGTAAAGCTCGTCTTGCAGATCCGGCCTACCTTCAGGCTCTTGCGCGCGAGCGATTAAATTATGTTTTTCCGGGCGAAATAGGATTTGTAATTTTGGATGAAGAAACTAACACTGCTATCACGAGCGTTCCAGGTGCATTAGTTCCAAATAATGATGCCGCTTGGTACACCAAATTGTGGACCAGCACTAAATTGGCGGATCAACCAGCACTTGAAAATGATCCACTTGTTGTGCCTTCCGATGATATGCCGCAATAGTGAGTTCACTTTCGCCAGCTGATTTTTCAGCAGTTACTGCCCAGCTTGGTCGGCAACCACGAAGTGTCATTGAAGTTGCCCATCGGTGCACCTGCGGCCAACCAGATGTTCTAAAGACTTCACCTCGGTTAGAAGATGGCACACCATTTCCAACTTTGTATTACATGACATGCCCCAAAGCCACTGGGGCAATTGGAACTCTTGAGGCCAACGGCGTTATGAACGAACTTGCGCAAGCGCTTGCCACAGATCCAGAGCTAGCAAAAAGTTATGAGCAGGCACACGAAATTTACTTACAAGAACGAGAAGCAATCGAACATGTTGAAGAAATTGCTGGGATAAGCGCAGGAGGCATGCCTACGCGTGTGAAGTGTTTGCATGTTTTAATTGGGCACGCCTTAGCTGCTGGTCCTGGTGTAAATCCACTTGGTGATCGTGCGCTAGCTATGCTCAAGGATTGGGGCCAGAGCGGACCATGTGGAGGTGATGATCGTGCGAGTAGCGGCAATTGATTGCGGTACAAATTCCATTCGATTGTTAATAGCTGACATAGAAAATGGAACGCTCACAGATGTTGTTCGAACTATGGTGATTGTTCGCCTCGGTGAAGGTGTCGACAAAACCGGTGAATTCTCGCAAGCAGCACTGCAAAGAACTTTTTCGGCGATCGAGACTTTCGCATCGCTGATTTCAAAACACCAGCCAGAGCGAGTTCGATTTGTTGCAACAAGTGCAAGCCGAGACGTTTCTAACCGTGGCGAATTCGTAGATGGTGTTTTAAGCCGGCTTGGAATTGAACCGGACATCATTAGTGGCGATGAGGAAGCAGAACTTTCGTTCTTAGGTGCAACAGCGGATTTAGTGAATGAGCTTGATCCACCTGTGGCGCCATACTTAGTTGTTGACATCGGTGGCGGGTCCACTGAGTTTGTACTTGGCACAACTGGTCCGACTGCGGCAATTAGTACAAATGTTGGTTGTGTCCGCATGACTGAAAGACATTTGATAAGTGATCCTGCGACTCCACAAGAAATCGCAGCAGCCACAGCCGACATAGATGCCGCCATTGATTTGGCTTACACCGCAGTTCCAATCGCGCAGGCAAGTAGTTTGATCGGATTAGCTGGCTCCGTTACAACAGTTGCAGCACTTGCTCTTGGACTGAGTGAATACGATTCGCAAGTAATTCATGGCAGTCGAATTTCGGCGCAGGATATTCATCGCATTACTCAGGACCTTCTTACTATGACCAGAGCGCAACGGGCAAAACTTGGTCCTATGCATGAAGGTCGAATCGATGTAATCGGCAGCGGGGCACTAGTGCTTGATCGAATCATGGCTCGAACGGGACTAAGCGAAGTCGTAGTTTCGGAGCGCGACATCCTGGATGGCATTGCGAGAGGACTTATTTCCATCCCCAGTTAGGAACTTGGCAAGTTACCTGCCAAGATTAAGCGTTGCAAAACACCACGCCCCTGTAGCCCAATCGGTTAGAGGCACACGACTTAAAATCGTGCCAGTGTCGGTTCAAGTCCGACCAGGGGTACCAGTTGGATCAGGTTTTCCTCATTTTTAAGGCTTGCCATGGCACAACTCTGGTTTAACCCGTTATATTTAGGGAAGAAGTAATTCACGGTGGCGTTAAGTTGACGTCCCACAGGAGGAAATCATGGCAAGTCGTAATCCAGTTCTAATTCGCGCAACAGGTGAAAGTTTGGGCAACTACTCAAACACTGACCAATCGTTAAACATTGGCCAAACACCAGCTGACCAGAGTGTGTTTGCTGGCGCCCGAATGACTATGGATGATGTCATTGTAAAAACTGGCACGCTCTTTGCAGTTCTGCTTGTCGGCGCCTATGTTGGCTGGTCTGCTCCTGGCCTTACCTTTGTTGGCTTAATTGTTGGACTAGTCTTAGCTTTTGTTAACATCTTCAAAAAATCTGTTAGTCCTGGTTTAGTACTTGCATACGGCGCAGCTCAAGGAGTATTCCTTGGTGGACTGAGCCAAATCTTCTCCGCAATTTATGCAGAGACTGCGCCCAATCTAGTTTCCCAAGCAGTGATGGGCACTTTGATTGCATTTGGAACGATGCTGTTCTTATACAAATCAGGAATCATCAAAGTCAATGGTCGCTTCAAGAAGGTATTCATGGTTGCCATGGTTTCCTACTTGGTGATCGCAGTTGCATCCTTGATTTCTAGCTTTGCTGGAGTTGGTGAAGGCTGGGGCTTCTACGGAGTTGGTGGACTTGGTCTACTACTTTGCGTAGCTGGTGTTGCGTTAGCTTCCTTCTCGCTAGTTATGGACTTTGAAATGATCACCCAGACAATTGCGGCAGGTGCACCAGAAAAAGAAGCATGGCGCATGGCATTTGGTTTGACCATAACTTTAGTTTGGCTTTACACCGAACTACTTCGCCTACTTGCCATATTCTCCGGCGACGAATAGTCCGAGTGGTAACTGTGCCAGAAATCCATTTAACTTTAGGTACTGACATTCGTGGGCCTTGGCCACAAGGCACGCAAGTTTTGTATTTTGGGATGGGCTGTTTCTGGGGAGCAGAAAAGAAGTTATGGGTTTTACCTGGTGTAGTTAGTACTGCAGTGGGATACATGGGTGGCACAGCACCTAATCCCACCTACCCATTAGTTTGCACTGGCGCGACCGGACATTCTGAAATAGTGCTTGTTGCCTACGACCCAACCAAAATTTGCGAATACGAATTGTTGAAGTGTTTTTGGGAAAATCACGATCCCACTCAAGGAAATCGTCAAGGTAACGATGTTGGATCGCAATATCGAAGTGCGGTTTACTGGAACACCCCAGAACAAGAAAACTGGGTTCGACAAACACGCGATGCTTACAACTCACTTCTTGAGAGCAAAGGGTTTGATTCCATAACCACCGAGTTAGCGGATGCTTCGCAATTTAAATTTTGGTATGCCGAGGAATACCATCAGCAATACCTAATTAAGAATCCAAAGGGTTATGACTGTCATGCCCACACTGGGATTTTGTTACCTGAAATGACTGCGCTAAGCAATTAAAGTATCAGTGGGCTTGGGCTTACGCGTCTCTGGCATGAACATAACCATCACACTTGTTGCGCTGGCCACAATTAATCCAGCAATAAATGGCCAAGCAAATCCTCCAGTGGAGTCTGCAAGATAACCAAAGAGCAATGGCCCAGCGACTATGCCAAGATCGCTCATCATTTGATATGTCGCAACGACAGGTCCGCCTTTTCGACCATCAACGATGTCGCCAACAACGGCTGATGGCGCTGCTCCTAAGAACGCTGCGCCCACTCCCATTGCAATCATCGAAGCGTAGAAACCTGCTAACGTTTCGCTTACTACGAGGCAAATCATTGCAACTACTAAAGCCAGCGTGCCAATTACCATGGCTGGTTTTCTGCCGCGGGTATCTGTCATTCGACCAGCGGGCAACAACAAGGAGGCTTGCACAACGCTGGTGGCTAAGAATCCGTAACTCGAAGTTGCTGGACTCTTCTGTAAAACCGAAACCACAAACAACGGGATCAGTGCTGATCGCAAACCAAAGGACGTCATACCGTTTGATAAATTCACAACCAAGGCAGTCCAGTACGCCCGGAGTTTAAGTGCGGCCATTAATGGCATGGCAGTATCTTGATTTTCAAAACTCTCAGATTGATCTTTGCTTGGGTGTCCGAGGCCTTTTGGAAGCGCAAAGTAGGCAGTTGTCGCGGCCGCTGCCAGCGTTGCGGCATAAACAAAAAATGGCGCCCGAATGCTTACTGCAACCACTAGGCCGCCAACTGCAGGACCTGCTAAACCACCAAACAAAAAACCACTTTGATACGTGCTTGCAGCGCGGCCTCGATGCGCGGCGTCCACAGTTCGTAGCAGTAGTGACATGGATGACACGGTGAACATGGCAGATCCCGTGCCACCGATCCCGCGCAAAATAATTAGTTGATCAAAAGATTGAGCTAGACCTGCGAAGGCACTTGAGATCGAGACGATACTAAGTCCAGTCCAAAGCACGGTGCGCTCACCGATCTTGTTGACTAGCCAGCCACTAGGTGCAGCGCTAAGAAAGCGCATCAGCGCAAAGACGCTGATTACTGAGCTTGCGGCTAGATTAGAGACCTCAAAAGTTTGCGCAAAAACCGGAATGATTGGGGCAACTATGCCAAAGCCAAGGGCTACACAAAATGCAACGGCAGTAAGGACCGCTACTTCACGTGGCAGGTCTCTAAAATATCGATCAAGTAAATTTCGCATTATTAGTAGTGATTAACCACATCAAAGCCCGCGCTAATAATGCGATTTAGAATCTCGTCACGATGCTCAAAGCCGCGCGTCTCAAGTTCTAGCTCAACATCTACTTCACTTAGGGCAAGCGCTGGATTCATATGTGACTGTGAAACTTGAATTATGTTCGTTCCCAGGCCACCAATAAGAGAAACCAAGGTTGCAAGCGCACCTGGCTGATCTCGCAGGCGCACCTGCACCATCAGGAATCGTCCTGAGGTTGCAAGTCCTGTTCGCAGTACTCGGTTAAGCAGGAGCGGATCAATGTTTCCACCCGACAAACTTGCAACAACTGGTCCCTCAAAAGAATCTGGATCATCCAAGATTGCAGCGACGGCAGCAATGCCGCCTGCTTCAACTTGCAACTTACTTCGCTCCAAAGTTAGGAGCAACGCGCGTGCGAGTGACGCTTCACTTACTGTTCGGATTTCATCAACATGTTCTTGAATTATTTTGAACGGGACAACTCCAGGTTTACCAACGGCAATTCCGTCTGCCATAGTTGCCATCTTTGGCAACATTTGCGGGGAACCAGCAGCAAGTGATGGGGGATAGGAAGCTGCCATTTCGGCTTGCACACCAATTACTTTTATGTCAGGACGAAGACTCTTGATTGCTATCGCAGTCCCCGCAAGCAGTCCACCGCCACCTGTGCAAACAACAACAGTTTTAACATCAGGGTTTTGCGCCAAGATCTCTAGTCCCATAGTTCCTTGACCAGCGACGATGTGTTCGTGGTCAAAAGGATGAATAAAAATTGCGCCAGTCTGTTCTGAAAACTCAATAGCTGCCAATAACGTTTCATCAATAGTCGCGCCATGAAACTTCAAGGTTGCGCCGTAGCCGATAGTGGCTTGCAACTTAGGTAGCGGAGCACCGACTGGCATAAAAATTGTGGCTTGAATTCCAAGAATTTGAGCAGCTAAGGCAACACCTTGTGCGTGGTTGCCTGCGCTAGCTGCAACTACACCGCGGGATCGCTCTTGCTCAGTAAGTCGGGCAATGCGGTTATACGCTCCACGAATCTTGAATGAACCAGCGCGCTGCAAATTTTCACACTTGAAAGAAACGGGTATGCCATATTTCTTTTCAATCCACCCAGCAGAAAGTGATGGAGTGTGACGTATGACACCATCAAGTAAACGTGCTGCATCATGAATGTCGTCAAGTGATACTGATTGCATTAGACAATGTTGGCATGAGAGTCGCAAACAATCTAATTCTGCTCGTTTCGCCATCAGCAAAAGGTCTGGGTTAATAAGTACCTGCTGGTAAGTTAAGGGAATCAAATCAGATTCCGTAAGGATTTAGACCGCTATGGCGCTAGCAATAAAAGCAACAGGACTAACCAAGAAATTTGGCGAAGTAATTGCCCTAAATGGTATCGATATAGAAGTTGAAGAAGGCACGGTTTTAGGCCTACTTGGCCCAAACGGTTCTGGTAAAACCACAATCGTTCGAATCCTAGCTACATTAATTCAGGCAGATGCTGGTTCAGCAATTGTGGGTGGCTTTAATGTTGCAACGCAGCAAGATGATGTTCGAAACATCATTGGGTTAACGGGGCAGTACGCAGCAGTTGATGAGTATTTAACTGGCCGAGAAAATTTAGAGTTATTTGGTCGACTGTTTCACTTAAGTAAATTTGATTCTGCGAATCGAGCAGCTGAGCTGCTCGAACGCTTTGACTTAACGGACGCCGCAGATCGTGGCATTAAAGGTTATTCCGGCGGTATGCGTCGACGTCTTGATTTAGCTGCTTCTTTAATTGGACAACCAAACGTTTTATTCTTAGATGAACCAACTACTGGTCTTGATCCGCGCAGTCGCCAAGGCATGTGGGAAGTTATTGAAGCCTTAGTTGCAGAAGGCACGACAGTTTTATTGACTACACAATACTTAGAAGAAGCAGATCAATTAGCGAATCGCATTGTGGTTTTGGACCATGGAAATGTGATTGCGCAAGGAACGTCTAATGAATTGAAGTCCCAAGTTGGTGGCGATCGTATCGAAATCGTGCTTGATTCAGTATCAGATTTAACAAAGACCGCTGAGTTAATTAAGGAAATTGGTTCTGCGCCAGCAAGCATCGAAGATGTTACTAAAACTGTGCTGCTTCCAGTTTCAGGTGGATCAACAGCGATTGTGGATGTTGTGCGAAAGCTTGATGAGAATAAAATTGTGATTGCTGACATTGCACTGCGCCGTCCAACATTAGACGATGTTTTCTTAAGTTTGACTGGCCATGTTACGGAAGCAACGCAAACACCTGATGTACCCAAGGGTCGTCGGGGACGAAAGGCAAGGCGATAGCAATGAGTCTAAAAACTCCATTGAAAGTAACGCAAGAAACGGCGCCGCGCCCACCATTGGGTTGGTTAATCACTGACAGCATCGCAGTGTCTAGACGTCACTTGCTTAAGATCACACGCGTTCCAGAATCATTATTCTTTGCATTAATTCAACCTGTCATGTTCGTGCTGCTGTTTGCTTTTGTTTTTGGTGGCGCAATTGATGTCGGCTCAGGTGGCGCAATTGGATATCGGGAGTATTTAATTCCTGGAATATTGGCACAAACTGTAATGTTTGCAGTTGCAGGAATCACCGTTGGAATCACAGAAGACGCAAGTAAAGGAATTATGGATCGCTTTAGGTCCTTACCGATGCGGCCAGGAGCAGTGCTAACTGGCCACACCTTGGCCTCCTTACTTCAAAATATTTTGGTAATTACAATTCTTTCCCTCACTGGACTTGCAGTAGGTTGGCGAATTAATAACGGTTTTGCAGACGCTGCGCTTGCGTACTTAATGTTTGCGGTCTTTGCATACGCAATCACTTGGGTTGGCGCTTGGATTGGACTGCACATGCCAAACTCTGAAGTTGCGGGAACCGCAGGATTAGCGTGGATTTTTCCATTCACATTCGCATCTAACATCTTCACGCCAGTTGCCACAATGCCCACATGGTTGCAGCCATTCGTGCTTTGGAATCCAGTTTCCAGCTTGGCCTTAGCGGCGCGACAGCTATTTGGTAATCCAACGCCACTTCTTGGAGATTCTTTTCCAGAGCGATATCCAATTCAAATGGCATTTGGATATGCGTTTTTACTTCTAGCAATCTTTGCGCCGTTGGCAGTTCGCGCTTTCAAGACTCGTAATAAGTAATTATTAAAGATATTGTTTAGTGATTACGGAACGTAAAGTTCAGCCGCAACAATAATGATGCGAAGAGTTTTTCCGGATGGAGTTTCATACGAAATCTCGGCGCCCACTTCTTGGCCTAGAACTGCTGCGCCCATTGGGCTAGTAGGCGAATAAACATCTATTGAAGTGTGGGCAGCCTCTTCGCGGGAGCCAAGTAAGAAGGTTTCCGTATCATCAAGATCTGGAAAATTGACAGTTACAACCATCCCTTGCGAGACAATTCCTTCTTCAATTTCTGGGGTGCCAATTTGAGCAGTCTCCAGCATTTTTGTTAACTGGCGCACCCGACCTTCATTTTTGCCTTGCTCTTCCCGCGCAGCGTGGTAACCACCATTTTCCTTGAGGTCCCCCTCTTCCCGAGCCGCAGCAATGCGCGCTTTTATTTCCTCGCGCAGCGCGCCGCTTCGATTCTCTAACTCAGCTTTGAGTCGATCGAATGCATCTTGGGTTAGCCATACTTCGTTCACTTGATAGAGATTACGCGTAATTAGCTAGTTGGGGCGACTCCGGGCGCGACTTGCTCTGGAATCTTGACTCCTGGTGGGAAATCTGGTGGTGGCACTCGCATTTGCGCGGTATTAGCGCAACCCAAAACTTCAGCGAGAACGGCTTCACCATTAGTAGTTAGGGGATAAGTAACTTGTTTATAGTCATTACCAGGGGCGATGCGAACGATTGCGTAGCCAACGTCAGTTCGTCGAATATCTTGTGCGCGAATGACACAGTAAGTAGTTAATTGAGAGCCACGGGAAACTTCCCAAGTCACTAATACTTGGGAAGGCGAAGTTACTTCAAAGGCTAAAAGGTCAGCACGAACGCTTGGATTTTGTTGCCGGAAATTTGCAAAAGCAAGTCCGCCTGAGACGACTGCTGCAATTAAAATTCCAATCAGAATTGGCGCAGTTCGACTTTTGCGCACACCGTACCTAGCATGCAGATGCTGGGGGATCTCAGTTTGATTTCGCATAGTAACTTCACGATACCCCAACGCTTCATCCTTAGCGCTGTCCTTGTTTCGCTCAAAAGTATGCAGTAGTGGAGAATAGACATGTGTCGAATCCACAATTTGTAATGCCCCTTCCAGGTGAGACATTACGCCTATTGGCAGTGCACGCACATCCCGATGATGAATCCAGCAAGGGCGCAGCCTCAACGGCAAAATACGTTAGCCAAGGTGTGGAAATCATGGTTGTGAGTTGCACAGGTGGTGAACGTGGAGACATTTTGAATCCAGCATTTACTCTGGGTGAGCGTTCAATTTTTGAAGTGCGCAAAGCTGAAATGAATCGTGCGGCGCAAATCCTTGGAGTACAACACCGTTGGCTTGGATTTGAAGATTCTGGTTGGCCGGATGGAGATCCAAAGCCGCCGCTTCCGACTGGCTGCTTTGCAGACTTACCACTTGAGCAAGTAAGTGCCCCTTTGGTTGACATAGTGCGGGAATTTAGACCGCACGTAGTCACAACGTATGATGAAAAAGGCGGTTACCCGCACCCTGACCACATCCGCACACACGAAGTTTCGATGTTCGCGTGGGAAAAGGCAGCCGATCCAAATTATGACTCCAACCTTGAACCCTGGGTGGTAGCCAAGCTTTATTACCATCACGGTTTTTCTAAGGTTCGAGTTCAGGCAATGCATGATGCCTGTATTGAGCTCGGAATTGAATCGCCTTACCAAGAGTGGTTAGACGAATGGGAAGATGACGACTTAACTTCGGATCGGACAACAGCGCACATAGATTGCGCAGATTGGTTTACGGTACGCGAAGCTGCATTGAAAGCACATGAAACTCAAATTGATCCAAACGGAAGTTGGTTCGCAGTTCCACTTGATAAAATGGCACAGATATGGCCGACAGAAGACTTTGAACTTGCATTTTCGCGCATTGGTACGATTGCTAAAGAAGATGACCTTTTTACTGGCTTGCGAGGAGAATAAATGTTTAGATTCTTGAATTCACTAACTAGTATTTCGCCTGAGCCATTTCCATCCTCAACATCTTTTGACGCAACCACAGTCAATCCAGGCCCTATTGGTGGCATTGTTTTCTTGTTCTTGACGATCGCAGTAGTTCTTTTACTTTTCAGTTTCAATCGTCACATAAAGAAAGTGAACTTTGAGCAGGAAGAACCTGAAAGTTAAGTATCAATGATTAGGCACTTCACTGCACGGTTAATTAGAACTCATGTTCTTGGTGTGCTTTGCTTTTTAGCGTGCCTTGCTCTTGCAAATTGGCAGTGGGAGCGCGCACAGGTATACGTTCCAAACGCTGGCTCAGTAGAAAAAACTTTTTCAGAGCTCAGTCCACTGCGAGATTACTTACCAATTTCCTCTGTCGGAGTTTCAACACAAGTCTCTGGAACATGGCAGCCGAGTGAACGAATTGTTTTGCCGAATCGAATCTCAAACGGGCCGGGCATGGTGGCTGAAACTTCTGGGCAAGTAGATTCTGCCGAATTTATAGGACCAGTTGGTACTTGGGTAGTAGACATCATGGAGCTGGCAGACGGATCAAGTCTTGGCGTAGTTCGAGGATTCACCGAAAACGCACAACTGGTGCCACTGGCAACAGGTGAACAAACGATTACTGGAGTTATGCAGCCAAGTGAAGATGTGCCCGGCTTGGAATTAGTTAACGGTATTTCGCTGCTTACTACAAACCTAATTGTGGAAAATTCTCGAACAATTGCCCATGATGGCTACTTAGTTGCGACCTCAAATTCACCAGGCTTAATTAGTGTGCAACCAATTTTTGAGAAACCACCGGTCCAAGGATTAAATTGGCGAAATGTCGCCTACACCTTCAACTGGATATTTTTTGCGGTAATTGTTGGCTTCATGTGGGTGCGGGTTGCAAAAGATGAACTCCAATACGCCGAACTGGCCGGTATTACTGGAGACTTATCTCATGACTAATCACTCTAAAGATTTTGCAAAGCAATGGATGTTCTATCGCATCATGGCCTTGGTTGTAGGAACCGTATTACTAGTTCTGACATTATTTTTAATTTCAGTTCGCGTTATTGGTAACCCAGAACCAGCTTTCTATGCGGCAGCTTGGATGGCTCATGGGTACTTATTCCCAATTTACGTAATTGCGACATTTATGTTGTCCACTAAATTGAAGTGGTCATTCACTAAAACTATTTTGATCATGCTCGCAGGCACCGTTCCGTTTATGTCATTCATTACTGAGCGCCGAGTTGCGCAGCAAGTTGCCAACTTAAATTAGATCCAGCGATGCTGTCCTTCTGGCTCATCGGCCCAGGATCGCTCATCTTCTAGCGGCTCCACATGCGTGGAAACTGTTGTGTGCTCCAACAAGGCTTTAATTTCAGCTTCAATGGTTTCTGATAAGTCGTGTCCTTTTTGGATTGTCCAGTCGCCCGGAACTAAAACATGCATTGATACAAAACGTTCGCGGCCAGCTTCTCGCGTTTGAAGCGCATGAAATTTAATAGTTTCAGATTCGTGCTTTTGAAGAACTTCTACAATTTTTAAGTGATCTTCATCAGGAAGCGCCTTATCCATCAAACCAGCAGTGCTTGCGCGAAGTAGTCTTACGCCCGTTACGACAATGTTCAAGCCAACAGCTAACGCAACAACGCCATCAAGACGCTGCCAACCCGTGAGTACCACCAATCCCACACCAACGATTACGCCAACAGAAGTCCAAACATCGGTAAGTAAATGTTTACCATCAGCAACTAGGGCAGGTGAGCGATGTTGTTTTCCAGTGCGCAGCAAAATCATTGCAGTGCCACCATTAATTACCGCAGCGATGGTTGAAATGGTTAGACCCCAACCTATTGATTCCAATTCTCTTGGATTAATGATTCGTTCAACTGCGGTGTAAACAATGATTAGCGCCGCAAATAAAATCATGAAACCTTCAATCTGAGCAGAAAAATACTCAGCTTTTCCTCGACCAAAATGATGAACTGCATCTGCTGGTTTCATGGCTGCGCGAATCGCAAACAGTGCCACAACTGCAGCAACAATGTTTACAGTTGACTCCAAGGCATCTGAAAGTAAACCAACTGACCCGGTGACAGACCATGCGGCCATTTTCATTCCGAAAACAATTACGCTGACAATGATGGACAACCAAGCGAATTTTTGCAGGTTGACTCGAAGTTCTGAGTTTTGATTAACGCTCATACTTCATTGTGGCAGATGCTGTGATGGCATGGTACAAAGTACGCAAGTAAGCAATTGGAAATTAGTGAGCCAAACCAATCTTTTTATGAAGTCGGCGCAGTGGCGCCGGGGACCACCAATTCCAGTCGCCAGCAATCCGCATTAACGCAGGCACTAACAAGCCGCGAATTACAGTTGCATCCAAAATAATGGCAAAGGCAATTCCAAATCCCAGCATCTTAATACTTGTCACACCACTGGTTATAAAGCACGCAAACACAATGGCAATGAGTACAGCTGCTGCGGTAATTATTCGTCCTGACTTTTGCAGCCCTACGGTGACGGAATCGATGGTGCCCGCACCAGCATCATGCTCTTCTTTAATTCGAGAAAGTAGGAATAGTTCGTAATCCATTGACAAACCAAAGGCGACAATCGCGACCAAGACCAGAGTGGAAGTATCCAATGACCCAGTAACGGTGAAATCACCTACAAGCCATTTGGCGTTTCCATCCTGGAAAATCCAAACAAGTAATCCAAGAGTGGCACTCAAGCTGAGTACATTCAATATCAACGCTTTGATTGGAAGAATCACGCTTCCGGTGTAAAGGAATAACACGATAAACGTTGCTAATGCCAGCCAGCCAAGTACAGCAGGCAAGTTCCCTGAAATGCCATTTTGCGAATCAGTAAATATCGCTGCTTGTCCACCTACTAGGACTCCCTCAACTGGTGTGGGAATACCTCGTAATCGAGTTATTAAATCTTGGGCATTCTTATCGCGAGATTCCACATCGGAGAAGACCGTTATTCGATGATGCGCAGCTGAAGCAGCCACACCTTGTTCAACTGGGATCGAAGTGACCACATCACCCTGCATCATAGAATCACTGGTGAGAACTCGAACAACATTTACGTCGGCGGCAATTTTTCGTGCATAGTCACTTATTTGTCCAGTACTTGCCCCGATTGGAACCAGCACTTCAATTGGAACCTGACTTTCAAATCGCACTCTTAATTCATCTGACGCGATTGCAGCTGGATTACTTGCTGGCAGAACTCGATCATCTACTTGACTAAATTTCGCAGTTAGCGCTGGCGAGGCAAGCGTTAACAAAACGGTGATGGTGATTACCGTGATTGTTACCGGGCGCTTCATTACATTTGCTGCTAGCCAGGACCAAGCACCTGCCTCCTTAGGCTGCAAATCACCGCGACGGATTTTCCACTTATCAACCCTGTGTCCAAGCATTGCCAGTACCGCAGGTAATGCAACGACCGACGCCAAGACAGCGAACAGCACAACACTCACGCCAGCGTAAGCAAAAGATTTAAGAAAGTATTGTGGGAATAACGACATGGAAGCAAGCACTAGTGCCACAGTTACTCCCGAACTAAAGACTGTTTTTCCAGCGGTTTCCACGGTTCGAGTGACTGAAGCGTTAACGTCATTCGTTCTTGCGAGCTCTTCCCGGAATCGATTAACAATTAAAAGTGCGTAGTCGATGCCAAGTCCTAAACCAAGCCCGGTTATTAAGTTAAGCGCGAAGATTGAGACATCAGTAAATTGCGTCAATATGTAAAGCACAAAGAAGCTACCTGTGATTGAACCAAAAGCCACAATCATTGGTAATCCTGCAGCAACAGCGGCGCCAAAGACGAATAGCAACATCAAAATATTTAGTGGAACTGCGATAAGTTCCGCCATCTTCAAGTCATCTTCGATCTGATTATTTATGGAGTTATATAAAACTTCGATACCACCCACATAAGTACGCGTATCAGATTTAGCTTGGTCATACTTTGTCTGGAGATTTAAGGCAGTAGCTGCAGCTGCTTCATCTGATATGCCGTTGCCGAAATAAACCAGAACTAAGCCAGCATTACCATCTTTGCTTTTGAATTCAGTTAGATTTCCAGAATTCCAATACGAGATTACAGATTCGACGTTTTGCTCAGCCGCTACGGCGTCAGTGATCTTGGTTGCAGCAGCAACAGAGGCAGGGTCATCAATTGCGTTACCGGTATCAATTATTAGGAGCACAGAAGCATCGGTTGCGTTGAAATCTTCTCGCAATAGTGAATCAACTGCAGCGGAATCACTACCAAGGTCGTCGTAACCCTGACTTTTAAGAGAACCAAATATGCCAGCACCTATGACGCCCGTAACCAAAATGGTTATTAAGTAAGTGATGAAGACGCGTTTACGATGCTTAACTACGAAGTTGCCTAATGAATGGAACAAAATAAATCCTGTAATCTCGAAAATAACTACTCCGAGTTTACCAAATCTTACTTAACTCTCACCTTCTTGGTGGTCGAAGCAACTTCCCCTAACCGAGCGTCACTGGTCTTGACTCGGTAGGAAACCGTTGCTTTTTTACTACCAGGCTTTACTGCCAGTTTCCATTTTCCTGCTGCATCTGTTTTAACAGTTCCCGCTTTAGTCCACTTTCCAGATCCAATTCGCCGCTCAATAGTTACCGTTACATTAGGCAACTGTGGGGACACTGAGCCTGACAATGAAATTTCTTTATTTCGCTTGGCGCTCTTTGGCGCGCTGAGTGCGAGTTTGCCGGCAACTGAAACCTTTTTCGAGCTGGTTTTGATTGAACCTTTTGAATTCTTTGCAGTAATTCGAAGACTATGTTTTCCTGGTGGCGGACCAACCCAACTAATTTTCCAAACCCCTGAGGCCGTAGTTGTCGCACTGGAAACAGTGCTCCATTTTCCTCCAACTCTATTTTGAAGGGTAACTACTGCGCCAACTTGTGCAGGTGAAACTTTTCCTTCAAATACGTAATTGCTAGGTGTGATTACACTCGCTGGCCAGTTAACTTTGGTGACTGCGGTAAGTTGCTTCGCAGCAGGAGCAGCAGCAGGAGAAGGAGCTGGCGCGGCAACTATCGCAGGGGTAGTAACTGGAATAGAAGTTAAGCCAGGTTCGATGCTGGAAATATAAGTTGATTTAACACCAAGTACGCTGCGTAATCTATCTGGGGTAATGCTCTGCCCTGGGGCGATAAAGAAACTAAAGATGTTGCCAACTGAATCCGAAATTTCGAGTGTACTTACGCCGCCACTTGCGTACCTTGTGCCCACACTCATTGTTTTTACGTCAGTTATTGAAACTCCAAGGGCACGCAAGTTAGCAACTAATGTCCCTTGATCGATTGAATCAGTCCAAGAGGAATTTGGATTGTTTGCGCGCGGATCAAGGGACCAAGGATCATCCTTAGTTATTAAGTAAGGAAACGTGCCGCCCCAAACTTCGCGAACATCCTGGGACTTACCGCCTGTTGAAGATGAGTAATACGTGGAAATTGGAGCGCCGTTGTATTGCACAACATAACCATTATTGGCATCAATGTTGGTGGCATTAACGGCTGCTACCCAGCGATCGCCACTGGTGCCTATTTCTTTACTGAAACCAACAAACGCTTGATCTAAAGTTGTGGCATAAATCTGGCAATTGCAGGCAGTTATGTTGGAAGTCTTTTTAATCGCATACGATCTACCCGCTATTGCTTGCGCTTGCAGCGCAGCTTCGGCCCAAGAAGATGGAACTTCGCCAAGGCCGTACAAGTATTCATCAGAGAGGCGAAGGATGTTTACTACAACTAAATCTGCAACAAGATCACCAAATAGGCCTGAGCTAATTTCTAAACTTCCATATTTATATCTGCGTGAGCAATTATTGCTGACACAAGTTGCTGCCCCAAGGGATGCGTTAGCTAGCGTCACATCGGTACCCGAGCCAACATTGATTACGGTGATGGTTTTATCCCAAGTTATGGCGATAGTTGTTCCAGAACCAAGCACAACACCATTTGAAGAAACTTGGGTCAACCCATTCACAGTCGTTAAAGTTGTAACTACTCCAGCTGCAATAACTACTGCTGGGTTGGCATCGATAACCACATTAAATGACCCACCACCGGTTGTCCCAGGAATTACTTCGCCGCGTAGTGCCACAAAATTTCGATCCTGAATTAGTCCAACTCGGATGTTTGGATTTGCAATAGGAATCGCATCCACGGTGGTGCCTTGGTAATAATAAGTAAGAATTTGAGCAGCACTTTGACCATCAAGTGCCATAGCCTGGGCGCCATACTGGCTCATGCCAATTCCATGGCCAAAACCTGAACCCAAAATAGTGAATCCGGAAGGTACGGTCACGGGATCTGCGCCGTATGCGGATGTAAGGGTTCCGCCAAATAAGCACATGGATGTGCCGATGGCTATTAATGAGTTACGTGCTCTAGACATGGTCTCGCGTTTCGTCGGGGAAGAAGACTTTTCAAAAGTAACACAGCAAATACCGCTATTCCCTTAGGCGCAATTGAGAATTGCTAAAAATTTGGCAATTTTCCCTTGCCATCCCTGGATTTCAAAGGGAGTTGGGTCGTGACCTACCATTAGAGGAGCGAATTCGCTTGGATCGCGACAATCTGTGAAACATGGCAAGGACTTTTCTGTGAGTGTTCTAGACAAAATACTTCGAGCTGGCGAAGGTAAAATTCTGCGCTCCCTTGAATCCTTGGCAAATCAAGTGAATTTACTGGAAGAGCATTACATCACAATGAGTGATGACGAACTTCGTGGATTAACTTCTGAATTTAAAGATCGAATTGCAAGTGGCGAGACGCTAGATGATTTACTTCCTGAGGCATTTGCTGCAGTTCGGGAAGCTAGTAAGCGCACCTTAGGGCAAAGGCATTACGACGTTCAATTAATGGGTGGAGCCGCGCTGCATTTAGGCAACATTGCTGAGATGCGAACTGGTGAAGGTAAGACTTTAGTTTCTACTTTGCCAGCATATTTAAATGCACTTTCAGGAAAAGGTGTCCATGTTGTTACTGTCAATGATTATCTGGCAGCTCGTGACGCACAATGGATGGGTCGAGTACACCGTTTTCTTGGGTTAACAGTTGGCACCATTCTTTCTGACATGGACCCGCAGCAGCGACGCGAAGCGTACAACGCAGACATTACATATGGCACGAATAATGAATTTGGTTTTGACTATCTACGCGACAACATGACACTTGATCCAAATGATCGAGTGCAGCGCGACTACAACTTTGCAATTGTCGATGAAGTTGACTCGATCTTGATCGATGAAGCACGCACACCGCTTTTGATTAGTGGTCCAGCAGATGTAGCAACGAAATGGTACGCCGAATTTTCTCGCCTTGTTCCACGGTTAACTTCAGGAACAGATTATGAAGTTAATGAAAAAAAGCGAACGATCGGAATGTTAGAACCAGGAGTTGAGAAAGTTGAAAACTGGTTAGGCATAGAAAATCTTTACGAATCAGTTAATACCCCACTTGTTGGATACCTAAATAACGCAATCAAGGCACTTGCGTTATTTAAAAAAGACAAAGATTACGTTGTGATGGATGGCGAAGTTTTGATCGTCGATGAGCACACTGGACGAATCTTGGCTGGCCGCCGTTACAACGATGGAATGCATCAAGCGATTGAAGCTAAGGAAAGCGTTGAAATTCAAAATGAAAATCAAACGTTAGCAACCATCACTATTCAGAACTACTTCAGAATGTACGAAAAATTGTCTGGCATGACTGGAACTGCTATGACTGAAGCTTCGGAATTTCAACAGATTTACAAACTTGGCGTTGTGCCAATTCCCTCGAACCGTGAAGTACAGCGCGTGGATCAAACGGATTTGGTTTACCGAACTGAGGAAGCAAAACTTAAAGCCGTTATTACCGACATTGAGAATAAGCACAAAGCTGGTCAACCAGTTCTTGTTGGTACGACCAGCGTTGCAAAGAGCGAACTTGTTTCGAGCTACTTGACCAAGTCCAGGATTCCTCATGAAGTTTTGAATGCTAAACAACATGATCGTGAAGCCACGATCATTGCGGAAGCTGGTCGCAAGAAGGCAGTTACTGTCGCCACGAATATGGCCGGTCGTGGAACTGACATCATGCTTGGTGGCAATCCAGAATTTCGCGCCGCCCAAGAACTTGAGCGACGCGGCTTAGATCCTGTTGAAAATCAAGTTGAGTATGAAGCTGCGTGGCAGTTGGCATTAGATTCTGCAAAAGCTGATGTGGAATCTGAACACGAAGAAGTTGTTTCGGTCGGTGGGCTCTATGTATTAGGTACCGAACGCCACGAATCGCGACGAATCGATAATCAGCTGCGCGGTCGCTCTGGTCGTCAAGGCGATCCTGGCGAAACTCGGTTCTACTTGTCTCTAGAAGATGACTTGATGCGCTTGTTTAAGGGCGACATGGTTAATTCATTCTTGCAACGTTTTAACGTCCCAGATGATGTCCCAATTGAAGCCAAGATGGTGACCAACTCAATTCGATCGGCACAAACGCAGGTTGAAGCGCAAAACTTTGAGCTTCGCAAAAATGTTTTGAAGTATGACGAAGTCATGAATAGTCAGCGCAAAGTTGTTTATGGTGAGCGCTCCCGAGTACTTGATGGCGAAAATATCCAAACTCAGATCATGACTTTCATGACGGACACGATTGAAGAGTACGTAGCGGCAGCCACGGCGGAAGGCTTCCCAGAAGACTGGGATCTGCAGAGTCTGTGGAGCGCACTGAAAACGCTTTACCCAATTGAGATTTCAATTAATGACATGGTTCAAGCCGCGGGCGGGGACCCAGAAAATTTGTCGCCTGAATTAATGATTGAAACCCTTCACAAGGACATTGAAACTGCATATCTCGCCCGCGAAAATCAACTTGGAACTCCAGTAATGCGCGAACTTGAGCGACGCGTAATCTTGTCCGTTTTGGATCGCAAGTGGCGCGAGCACTTGTATGAAATGGATTACCTACAAGAGGGTATTGGTCTTCGTGCCATGGCCCAACGCGATCCACTTGTTGAATACCAACGAGAAGGATATGACTTATTTGTTGCCATGATGGAAGGCATCAAGGAAGAGTCAGTCGGATACCTCTTCAATGTCGAAGTAACAGTCACTCCACACGCACATGCGCCAGGCGAAGTAGATGAATTGGATTTGGAAGCTAAAGGTCTTGCGCAAACTACTGAAACTAAGACGTTGCAGTATTCAGGTCCTAGCGAAACTGGCGAAGCAGTATCGACTGTTGTTTCAAATGATGCCTATGCAAACGTTGGACGAAACGAACCATGCCCTTGTGGATCTGGTACGAAGTTCAAGAAATGTCACGGCGCTTCAAGCTAATTAGGCAGAGCCACTTCAAAGTTAGTTGCTCGCCAGCGACCATCTAACCCTTCCAATCGAAGAGCCAGTGCGAATGAGCGAACTGGCGTGCCGAATACCGAAGTGACTTCAGCGACTCCATCATCAGTTTCATGGACGTTGATGCTTCGAACTATTAAATGTGGCAACTTGTTGCGTGACATTTGAGATTGCAAATGACTCATTACCTCTGGAGTTATCCAGCGAGTTAGTTGAGCTGCGGGCCGGGCACCATTTATTACTTCAACAAGTGCATGAACTAAACGCATCGACCATTGTCGCGCCGATGGTAGATCTAATCGAGAAGTAGCTTGTCGCTCGAAACTATCAGGGCGGTTTTCTGCCATCCGAGGCGGCAGAAACGGCGCAGCTGGTGTGCCAACCAAGAGTGGCCATTCAAACGGCAGAGTTTCCTGCAGTCCGTACTTGGTACGCACTGGCATACTGATGATGTTCTTTGGCTTGTACTGATGTGTATTTGGAATTGGCAGTGAATAAATAATTGCGTTCATGATTCCCCCCGAAATGTTCAGCAGTGGCGGTAAACCTACGAAGCTTGCAGGTGCTTGCAGGTACCTAGTTAAGTTTTAATAACCTAAAAAATTCGGTAGTCCATGTCTAAAACCCTTGCGATCTAATGTCAATGGTTGAAACTGAAATCGATCAAATCTGTGGACATCTTTTTTGGCTTATCCACAGATTCACAACAAAAGTGAGCCCACTTGCCTTATTTGGGCTGGAATGGTGGCATGGACTTATCTCAGCAAGATTTTCAGAATGGAAGCCCTGAACCGCAATCGCGCATCTTAGATGAACTTAACCGAGTGCTTTGCCAAGAATTGGATGAAGTTAACGCCGAGCAAAGGTTGGATCTTGCTTATGAAGTCATCGAGACCGTTCGCTTCGAACAAGCGCACATCTCTTGGTTAGATCGACTGCGGAACACAACTGAAGACGTTGACCTGCAGATTTCACATACTCAAATGCCGAGTGTCACAGGAAACTTAATGCACCTATCGGACCCTTTTTTAATTTTACGAAATTCACAGGCACAATTTCTCATCAACTCAGCATATGTAACAGGAGTATCTGGTTTAAATCAGCTAGCTGGAGTTTCGCAAACGCATGACACTTTTAATTGGCTAGATAACGTTTGGTTTCATGACCTATCGGATCGTCGGATCCTTGGAACTTGGTATTTAAAAGGTGATCATGTCGTTGAGGGATATTGTCTTCGAACTGGGTTTGATGCGATCGACGTTGCGACAAATTCTAAAGTTCTCACATTTCCAAAACACGCAATTATCTCGAGTCGTATTCCTATTGCTGCTTAAGTGAGTTTTACCGAGGATTTTGGGCAACGAATTCAGCGGTAGCCGCATACAAGGTCGTAATGTAATTTTCTAGCGAACTAGTTTCTACCCGCCACTGTCCTCGGGCGCCAATTTTGATTGCTTGCAAATCTCCACTTCGAACCAGGGTGTAAACCTGTGCGGGCGCAACATTGAGTAGCTCAGCAACATCACTAAGGGTTAGAAAGCGTTCGGGCATGGCTTAATCATTATTTAATTTGAAAATGTTGCTGGAAAGTTTTCCACAGCTCGGTTAGGACTTGGGTAGCGCTTTGAAATTTGTGTGAGTATGGAAAAAAGTTTGGGGGACTTAATGGCAATTCCAATTCGAGTCGGACAAATCGCGCCAAGAAAATTAAACATGTCTGCAAGCCGCAAAACTCAAGATCCAAGACTTTGGCTGGGCATCAGTTTTATCTTGATCGCGATGGTTGCAGGTCAGTTGTTTCTGACCAAGGCATCAGCAAGAGTTGCGGCTCTCACTGTAACCACAACCATTGCGGAAGGCACAGTGATTCAAGCGGCGGATGTTGCCATTGCTCAGGTGTCGATTCCGGTAACCCAAAACTTAATCACGATCCCAAGTGATGCGGTTGGAAAAGTTGCAGCCACTGATTTGTTTGTTGGCGACTTAGTTCAGACGTATTCGTTAACGAATAGCTTTAGCCCCAACGTCAGGGCTGTTAGCCTCCCAATTCGCGCGGGACATCTGGCACAGATAGCACGCGGAGAGAGAGTAGATATCTGGATGACACCATCACTTGATGGGCTGGCACTTCCCGGTCCTGCCAGATTAATAATTCCAAACGCAGTCATTGAATTTGCACCAGAATTTTACGATTCTGGAGTGGATACTTCAGTGACAGTACTCGTAGCAAAGGATCAAGTTGAGATTTTGGTACAAGCGATGCGCGATGGCGCAATTGATCTAATTTCGATTCCAACCACTGGATCTCAGCCATGAAAAATGTAATTGTGGCACTGGGCTTAGTCGAGTGGGAATCCATGTTTGTAAGTGGTCTCGGGCACCCCATGTTTGGAATTTCGGTACAACGGCGCTGTGTTGATGGCATTGATATTCGCGCTGCAATTCAGGTGGTGGAATGCCACGGCGTGATCGTTTCTGATGCCACACCAAGAATCGATCAAGATTTAATTGCCGAACTTCGTGAACTTGATATTCCACTAATTGCAATTACTTCTGATTGTGAATTTTGGAGTGATCAAGGTGTAACAAAGTTTGCCCAACTGGATGATAAAAACCCACTACAAGCTCTCAAGATAGTTTCAGAATTACTGCGAGGCGAACTCCCACCAGTTGTTGAAGAGAGCAAAGTAACCGGAATACATATCGCAGTAGCTGGTTTTGGTGGCGCAAGTGGACGCACCACGACCGTTAAAGAACTTAGCTTGCAGTTAAGTCAACTAAACATGCGCACTGTGATGATCGATGCAGATACTTATGGACCATCACTGGATCAAGAGTTGGGTCTTGATGTGAGTACAAATGGCTTACTCGAGTTGTGTCGAGTATTAGAAAAGAAATCTGCCAAAGGCAAGTTATTTGCTGACTTAGTAACTCAACTTCGAACTGGTTTGTCGGTAGTCCCCGGATTACCTCGAGTTTCGCGTTGGACTGACTTACGCATTTCAGCGCTGCGTGAATTGTGGCAGGAATCGAAGGAGAACTTTGACGTAGTTGTCACTGACGTTGGCGCCATTTTAGAAGTGGATCAGAGTTTGATGCATGAGACTTCGTTACCAAGGCGTCACGCCGCATCCCTTACTGCCCTTGAATCTGCGGACGTAACTATTATTTGTGCTCGCGCAGATTCTGTCGGAGTTGCCAGATTAGTCCGGGGATATCTGGAGCTCCACGAGCTTTTTGCAAAGTCCAGTGTTTACGTTTTGCTCTGGGGAATTATGAATGAAGCTCAAGCGCGTGACATAAAAAATGCTGTGACTAGGCACACTGGCATTGAATCTGTATCTTGCATCGATCTTGATTGGGAACTTTCCAGAAAGGCTTTACAGCAAACTACTTTTATGAGTGCATTAAATCCGCGCAGCGAGGTTTCCGTTCAATATCAAGGTCTGGCTAAATTGATTGCAACAGATTCGAAACTTTCCCAAACATTAGGTTCAGTCACACCATTAACAAAGCGAACCCGTAAATCAATTCGGCGCGTTGCCTAGAAATCAGATTCGAAGTTACTTCAGCAAATCTTGCATGCGAGAAATGCCTTCGATTAAGTCATCATCACCCAGTGCGTACGAAAGTCGAACGTAACCTGGTGTTCCAAATGCTTCGCCTGGAACAACTGCAACTTCAACTTCATCAAGAATTAAGGCTGCAAGTTCCGCAGAAGTAGTTGGCACCTTGCCACGGATTTCGCGACCTAAAACATTCTTAACTGATGGGTAAACGTAAAAGGCGCCTTCTGGCTCGGGGCACACAACGCCTTCAATCTCATTAAGCATTTTGGTAATGGTTAAACGGCGGCGATCAAATGCAATCTTCATTTCATCAACGGCAGCTAAGTCGCCCGATACTGCAGCTAGCGCAGCGATTTGTGAAACGTTTGCGACGTTCGAGGTGGCATGTGACTGCAAGTTCGTAGCTGCCTTAACGATGTCGTTTGGCGCAATCATCCAGCCCACACGCCAACCCGTCATGGCATAAGTTTTTGCAACACCGTTGATGATGATGCAGCGATCCGCGATTTCTGGAACAAGAACAGGCATTGAGGAAAATTCCGCATCCCCGTAAACCAAGTGTTCATAAATCTCATCAGTAATAACCCAAATACCTTTTTCAACTGCCCACTGCCCAATTGCTTCAACTTCAGCTGGTGAATAGACAGCGCCAGTTGGGTTGCTTGGTGAAACAAAAACTAATGCTTTTGTTTTTGGTGTTAATGCTTTTTCAAGTTGCGCAATGGAGGTTCGAAATCCGGTTGACTCATCTGTCATGATTTCAACGGGAGTTCCACCTGCCAACCGAATGGACTCTGGATATGTTGTCCAGTACGGAGCAGGTAATAAAACTTCATCGCCTGGATCAAGTAAGGCTGCGAATGCGTTATACAACGCTTGCTTGCCGCCGTTGGTTACAAGAACTTGGCTGGGATCGACTGCAAATTTTGAATCGCGCAGAGTCTTAACTGCGATAGCACTTTTAAGTTCCGGCAAGCCACCAGCTGGGGTGTAACGATGCCATTTAGGGTCGCGGCAAGCAGCAACAGCCGCTTCCACTATGTAGTTAGGTGTTGGAAAGTCAGGTTCACCTGCGCCAAAACCAATAACTGGTCGCCCAGCAGCTTTAAGCGCCTTGGCTTTAGCATCAACGGCAAGGGTGGCAGATTCGGCAATTGACCCGATTCGGGCGGAAACTCTAGGCTTGTTCACGCCATTAAGTATTGCCTATAAATAGTGCACTGGCAGTACTTGGGGTGGGATTTAGTGGTTTTAGAGCAAGGAAAAATGGGTCTACACTTGACTCACCGACGTAATTCTTAGTCTGCGCAAGCGTGCCTATAAGTAGGTAGTGATCGCCGCATAGTTTTATGCCAGAGGGTCGTGGCTCAATTGGTAGAGCACCGGTCTCCAAAACCGGTGGTTGGGGGTTCAAGTCCCTCCGGCCCTGCTGCAAGATGCAAGACAAAGAATTTAAGTGAAGTAATTATTGGGTAAGAAAGGAACGACAATGAGCTCAACTAACGCCGAACGCTTGGGTTGGTTTGGACGCATGTCCCTTTTCTTGCGGCAAGTAACTTTTGAACTCAAGAAAGTTGTTTGGCCAACCAAAGATCAACTTGTTACTTACACAGCAGTTGTTGTTGTGTTTGTGATAATCATGGGCTTCATTATTGGCGTCCTTGATTTTGCTTTCGTCCGCTTAATTTTAGTTATTTTCGGTTAGTCGTTAGGTAAGGAAACAATCGTGTCTGAATCCCCGTTCTTAGAAGCTGTCGCACCAAAGGTAGAAGATTCAATTTCTTCTGCATTCATTGAGATGCCTGTTTCTAATGAAGAAGCTATTGAAGCCATTGACACTGCTTACGATGGCGCTGTAGATGTTGACGTTGATGGCGTGGTTTCCGAAACCTCGGCAAATGACAACTTTGATTTAAGTGAAGTTGTTGAAGCCGAGTTAGCACCAGAAATTACTGAAGAAGTATCGGAAGTTGAAGAAACTCCAGCTGTTGCAGAAGAAGAAAAAGTTTCGGAAGACGAAGATCCGCTTGTCGCCTTCCGCGCACGTCTGGATTCACAAATTGGTGATTGGTTTGTAATTCACTCTTACGCTGGTTTTGAAAACCGCGTAAAGCAAAACCTTGAAACTCGCGCAGTGTCCTTGAACATGGAGGACTACATTTACGAAGTTAACGTGCCATCAGAAGAAGTAACGGAAATTAAGAACGGTGTGCGCAAGCAAGTTAAGCGCAATAAGTTCCCTGGATACGTTTTAGTCCGTATGGATTTAACTGACGAATCATGGGGCGTTGTTCGTCACACACCTGGTGTTACTGGTTTCGTTGGACAGGGTCACAACCCGGCACCACTTTCGATGGATGAAGCTTTTGAAATGCTTCGGCCATCTCAGCAAAAGGCAATTGCATCCGTTGCAACTGCTGCCGCATCTGCAGGACAAAAGAGTGCAAGCGGTGCAAAGATCGACATCGACTTAAACATTGGCGATTCGGTAACTGTTGTTGATGGACCGTTTGCTACATTGCACGCTACGATTTCCGAGATTAACTTAGATGGACAAAAAGTTGTGGGTCTCGTCGAGATCTTCGGCCGCGAAACTCCTGTGGAACTGGGCTTCAACCAGATTCACAAGAACTAAAGAAACAACGAAGAGAAAAAGGACGCGAGAGACATGGCACCAAAGAAAAAAGTCACTGGACTTATTAAGTTGCAGATCAAAGCTGGCGAAGCAAACCCTGCGCCACCAGTTGGTCCGGCCCTTGGTCAGCACGGTGTAAACATTATGGATTTCTGCAAGGCGTACAACGCTGCAACAGAAACACAGCGTGGAAATGTAATTCCTGTTGAAATTACGGTCTATGAAGATCGTTCCTTCACATTTGTTACCAAAACTCCGCCAGCAGCACGCATGATCCTCAAGGCCGCAGGCGTTGAAAAAGGTTCAGGCGTTCCGCACACAACAAAGGTTGCAAATATCAGCAAAGATCAGGTGCGCGAAATCGCACAGACCAAAATGGTTGATCTAAACGCAAACGATATTGATGCAGCAATGTTAATTATCGAAGGCACCGCTCGTTCCATGGGTATCACCGTCGGTAAGTAGCAATAAAACCACCAGTGGGAGAGCACTTCATGCTCGCACCACGAACTCCAAAACGAAATAGGAGAAAGACATGAAGCACGGTAAGGCGTACAACAAGTCCGCAGCAACAATTGATAAAGATTTTCTTTACAGCCCACTGGCCGCGGCCCGTTTGGCAAAAGCTGGTGCGACTAGCACCAAGTTTGATCAAACAGTCGATGTAGCAATGCTGCTTGGCGTGGATCCTCGTAAAGCAGATCAGATGGTTCGAAGCACTGTTAACCTGCCACACGGAACTGGCAAGACCGCACGCGTCTTGGTTATTGCCGCCGGTGAAAAGGCTGATGAAGCTCGCGCTGCAGGCGCTGACTATGTCGGCGTCGATGATCTAATTACAAAAATTGAGGGTGGCTGGACTGACTTTGATGCAGTTGTAGCAACTCCAGATTTAATGGGTAAAGTCGGGCGCCTCGGTAAGGTTCTTGGCCCACGTAACTTAATGCCAAATCCAAAGACTGGAACCGTAACCCTAAACGTTGGTAAGGCAGTTGAAGATATCAAGGGCGGCAAGATCGAATTCCGCGTTGATAAGCATTCAAACCTGCACTTCATTATTGGTAAGGCTTCATTCACCGAACAACAGTTGGTTGAAAATTACGCAGCCGCACTTGATGAAGTACTTCGCGTTAAGCCATCCTCTTCAAAGGGTCGCTACATCAAGAAGGCCGTAATTTCCACAACTATGGGCGTTGGCATCCAAGTAGATCCAAACAAAACCCGTAACTTGATGGTTGAAGACGAAGACTAATTTTTAGTTTAAAACTGGCCGATACTTAAAAAGTATCGGCCAGTTTTTTTATGCAATCTTTTTTGTTTTCTTTTTTACTGTAGGTCCATAGCGTTGCCTGGCAGCTTCACCGGTCGTGCCAAGTATTTGGCCGATTAATTTCCAAGACATATTCTCCAGTCGGGCCTTTGTTACAAGTTCAGCAATTGAATTTTCCAGAACTGATTTTTGTTGGCCAGCAGACCAAAGGGCCTTAATGGTTTCAAGTTCAATCCCATCCTCAGTGTCAGTTGGAAAATCTTGAAACTGCTGGGCATAAAAATCACCTTGCTTAATTAATTCTGCTAATGACCTAGGCATTTTTTTTCACGAATCCTTTTCGTAATCGCATGGCATGAACTATCGATCAATCATCATCAATTTCGACGATACCCAATTCGAGCAAGGCGCCATTTTGAGTTGGATCAACGTAGACCAATCCGTCTTTTGTATGCCTGCGAACTTCGATGACATTTCGAAATGCGTGGCGGATGTCTTGTTCTCGAATTCCATGCTTGTAAGCGCTTGGAAATATGTGCGATTCACTTGACACGCTGACAAGTTAACTTGCATGAAATTACTATAGCAAGTTAACTTGTCAAAGTGTGGATAAGTTGGTGGGGTTGTGAGTTCGCTTTGGCTATCCGTTTTGACTCAGAGGCCCACCAACACTTAAAGTTCAAGAGAACAAACCGAAGACCGCCGGTCCTTCTGGGAAACCAGAAAGGCTAAGGCTCTTGAAGACGGAGCGCCAGCGCAGGTGATGTAAGAGAAACAACTTTCCAGTTGTATTCCTGCCTCGCATGCGCGGGGCTTTTTTCATGGGCCAATTACCTAAGGAGCACCATGGCACGCGCTGACAAGGCCGCTGCAGTAGCGCAGATCACGGAAGAATTTCGTGCGTCCAATGCAACTGTCCTGACCGAGTACCGCGGATTGTCTGTGGGTCAACTCAAGCAACTTCGCCGTTCGCTTGGACAAGACACCACTTACGCCGTTGTTAAGAACACGCTGACAAAAATCGCAGCGAAGGATGCTGGTGTTGTAGGTTTCGACGACTTGCTTGTTGGACCAACTGCAATTGCATTCATCAAGGGTGACGCAGTCGCTGCTGCAAAGGGCATCGATACTTTCGCCAACGAAAATCCAATGCTTGTTATCAAGGGCGGAATGATGGATGGAAAAATCCTCACCGCTGCTGACATCAAGAAGTTGGCAAAGCTCGAGTCTCGCGAAGTACTTCTGTCCAGAATTGCTGGCGCTGCAAATGCAACGCTTGCCAAGGCAGCATCACTTTTCCAGGCTCCGCTATCACAGGCCGCTCGTACTATCGCTGCGCTTGAAGCCAAGGGGGGCGCTGCAGGTGAAACTGCTGCACCCGCTCCAGCTCCAGTCGCTGAAGTAGTCGAGGAAGTTGTAACTGAGGCTCCTGCCGAAGAAACAGCAGAAGCACCAAACGAAGAAACAGCAGAAGCATCCGCTGAAGCGCTCGAAGCCGAAGCTGCACCAGCAGCCGAGGAATCAACTGAGGGCTAGGCCCCTCTCAGCACGAATTAACCGGGCCTAACGCCCCAAACCGGAAGGAAGCCATAATGGCAAAGCTAAGCACCGATCAGTTGATCGACGCATTCAAGGAACTAACACTGATCGAACTTTCTGAGTTCGTTTCACAGTTTGAAGAAGTATTCAACGTAACCGCAGCTGCTCCAGTAGCTATGGCTGCTGCACCAGCAGCAGGCGGCGGCGACGGCGGCGCAGCATCAGAACAGGATGAATTCGATGTCATCCTTGAAGAAGGCGGCGCACAGAAGATTGCAGTTATCAAGGAAGTTCGTGCCTTGACAAACCTAGGTCTTAAAGAAGCAAAAGATCTTGTAGAAGCAGCACCGAAACCAGTTCTAGAAAAGGTTAAGAAAGATGCAGCTGAAGCAGCAAAGGCAACTCTAGAAGCAGCCGGCGCAAAGGTCACAATCAAGTAAGTAGTTATTTAATTGTGGTATTTACTTAAAAAACAAGTACGCAGCAAAACCTAAAAAGGTGGTTCCCTCGGGGGAGCCACCTTTTTTGTTGGAAAAAAATAAGTTTGATTAATAGTTAGTTTGTTTGTGAAAGTTTTCCCAATCAAAACAAGTTCAACATTCGCAACATAAATTAGCCCAAAAATAACGCCTTGATCACAGCCCTCCCTGGATGCTTGACAGGTGTGCGAATCTGAGCCACGATTGTCTAGCAAGTTAAAAAATGCAGACTTACTCCTGAAACGATGATTTCGGTCTGACGCACTTGGTACTAGCTGTCCGAGTCAGTGCAGAGGTCCGAAAATCGAGGGTTTATAGGAATTTTGAGTTCGCATTGGACAGTGGCTGCCGCCTCTAGGTATGCTACAGATTCGCCGTGCCTTAAACCACCTGTCATTTGTGTACCCCAATTTGACTAGGTTGCTTTAGCGTGCGGACATACAGCTAGCTTGGAAGGACGACTGTTGGCCGCCTCACGCACTCACTCCCGCAGTTCCACAGGCCCAAAGCGGGTCTCATTCGCAAAGATTCGTGAACCGTTAGAAGTTCCTAATCTCCTTGATCTACAAGTTGAGTCATTTGACTGGTTACTTGGCAATCAAGTGTGGAAGGACCGCGTCGCAGCGGCACTGGAATCTGGTAACAACGAAATCCCTCAGACTCACGGTTTGCAGGATGTCTTCGATGAGATCAGCCCAATTGAGGATTACAACGGCACTATGTCGTTGACATTCACTGAGCCAAGCTTGGAAGACACTAAGTACACCGAAGATGAATGCCGCGAGAAAGATTTAACTTTCGCGCAGCCGCTTTACGTCAACGCAGAATTCATGAATAACGAGACTGGCGAAATTAAGAGCCAGACCGTATTCATGGGCGACTTCCCAATCATGACCAGCAAGGGAACTTTCATCATCAACGGCACCGAGCGCGTTGTAGTTTCCCAGCTAGTTCGTTCCCCAGGTGTTTACTTCGAGCGCACGCTTGATAAGGCAACTGACAAGGATGTTTACACAACCAAAATTATTCCTAGCCGTGGCGCCTGGATGGAATTTGAAGTTGATAAGAAAGACATGGTTGGTGTTCGCATTGACCGTAAGCGTAAGCAGCCAGTAACTATTTTCTTGAAGGCACTCGGTATTACAAACGAGCAGATTCGCGAACAGTTCGGCGCTTACGAATCAATGATGGCAACTCTTGACAAAGATACGACCACCACACAGGATGAGGCCCTGTTAGATCTGTATCGCAAACTTCGACCAGGTGAACCACCGACTGTTGAAGCATCACGCAACTTGCTACAAAACTTCTTCTTCAACGAGAAGCGTTACGACCTTGCAAAGGTTGGCCGTTACAAGGTCAACAAGAAGCTTGGTCTTGATACCGATCCAATTAAAACTGTTTTGGATATCAACGACGTATTAGCAACTATTGAATACTTAGTTCGTTTGCATGCAGGTGAAACTGAATTCGCGTCAGCACGCGGTGCAACTCGTGTTGAAGTAGATGACATTGACCATTTTGGTAACCGTCGCCTTCGCACAGTTGGTGAATTGATTCAGAATCAGATCCGCACTGGGTTATCTCGTATGGAGCGAGTAGTTCGCGAACGTATGACAACTCAGGATCCAGAAGCAATCACACCGCTTACTTTGATCAACACTCGTCCAGTAATTGCATCGATCAAGGAGTTCTTCGGAACTTCCCAACTTTCGCAGTTCATGGATCAGACCAACCCACTTTCTGGCCTAACCCACAAGCGTCGTCTTTCAGCGCTTGGACCCGGCGGTCTTTCACGTGAGCGCGCAGGCTTCGAAGTTCGCGACGTTCACCCGTCGCACTACGGCCGGATGTGTCCAATTGAAACTCCAGAAGGTCCAAACATTGGTCTTATTGGTTCGCTTGCATCGTATGCACGCATCAATGCATTTGGTTTCGTTGAGACTCCTTACCGCAAGGTAATCAAGGGCAAGGTATCGGACAAGATTCAGTACCTAACAGCTGACGAAGAAGATGTTCACGTTATTGCGCAGGCAAACTCGCTGCTAAATGATGACAACACTTTCCAAGACACCAAGGTTTTGGTTCGCACCAAGGGTGGCGAAGTTGACTACGTACCTGGTACTGAAGTTGATTTCATGGACGTGTCACCACGTCAGATGGTTTCTGTTGCAACTGCAATGATTCCGTTCCTTGAGCACGATGATGCAAACCGCGCACTTATGGGTGCGAACATGCAACGTCAGGCTGTGCCATTGCTTCGCAGTGAATCACCATATGTTGGAACCGGTATGGAATACCGCGCTGCAAAGGATGCCGGCGATGTAATCGTGGCAACTGGCGCTGGCGTTGTTTCCGAAGTTTCAGCTGACTCAATCACAGTTCAAGAAGATGGTGGCAAGCACCTTACTTATGCGGTGCGTAAGTTTGATCGCTCAAACCAAGGCACTTGTTACAACCAGCGCCCAATCGTCAGTGAAGGCGATCGGGTTGAATCCGGTCAGGTAATTGCTGATGGACCGTGTACTGAAAACGGCGAAATGGCTCTTGGTCGTAACCTGCTTGTGGCATTCATGCCATGGGAAGGCCTTAACTACGAAGATGCGATCATCCTTAACCAGCGTCTTGTGCAAGATGACGTGCTTTCTTCAATTCACATTGAAGAGCATGAAATTGATGCGCGCGACACCAAGCTTGGTCCAGAGGAAATCACTCGCGATCTGCCGAACCTTTCAGATGAAGTTCTTGCTGACCTAGATGAGCGCGGAATTATCCGCATCGGTGCTGACGTTGTACCGGGCGACTTGTTGGTCGGAAAAGTTACACCTAAGGGTGAAACAGAGCTAACTCCAGAAGAGCGTCTACTTCGCGCAATCTTTGGCGAGAAAGCTCGCGAAGTTCGAGATACTTCACTCAAGGTGCCACACGGTGAATCCGGAAAAGTTATTGGCGTTCGCGTCTTTGACTCATCCGAAGGTGATGACCTGCCACCAGGTGTTAACCAGATCGTTCGTGTTTACATTGCACAGAAGCGCAAAATTACTGAAGGTGACAAACTTGCTGGCCGCCATGGCAACAAGGGCGTTATCTCCAAGATTCTTCCACCAGAAGATATGCCATTCCTTGAAGATGGAACTCCAGTTGATGTTGTCTTGAACCCACTTGGTGTTCCGGGACGTATGAACATCGGTCAGATTCTGGAAGTTCACCTTGGTTGGATCGCATCACGCGGTTGGGATATCGAGGGCGACCCAGAATGGGCAAAGCATCTTGTTAAAGAAGCGCGTTCGGTTGAGCCAGGTTCAAAGTTGGCCACACCGGTCTTCGATGGGGCTAAGGAAGATGAAATTGGCGGACTGCTTGCTTCAACTCGTAAGACTGCAGATGGCCTAAGCCTTGTTGGTGTAAATGGAAAGGCCAAGTTATTTGATGGCCGTTCCGGTGAACCATTCCCGGGCGAGATCTCAGTTGGCTACATGTACATCTTGAAACTTCACCACTTGGTGGATGACAAGATTCACGCACGCTCAACTGGTCCTTACTCAATGATCACGCAGCAACCTTTGGGTGGTAAAGCTCAGTTCGGTGGCCAGCGCTTCGGAGAAATGGAAGTTTGGGCACTTGAGGCTTACGGCGCATCGTATGCACTTCAGGAATTGTTGACTATCAAGTCTGACGATGTCCTTGGTCGCGTTCGTGTGTACGAAGCAATCGTCAAGGGTGAAAACATTCCAGAGCCAGGTATCCCTGAATCATTCAAAGTACTTATCAAGGAAATGCAATCACTATGTCTGAATGTGGAAGTTCTCTCAAGTGATGGCTCTGCTATCGAATTGCGAGACACCGCGGAAGAAGTATTCCGCACCGCTGAAGAACTTGGAATCGACCTGTCGCGCCGTGAGTCGCTCAGCGTCGAAGAACTCTGATCCCGGTCAGAACAGACAACCCGAAACTTAACTGGAAATAGAGGAACTCAAAGTGTTGGACGTCAACTTCTTCGACGAATTGCGGATCGGTCTAGCTAGCGCAGAAGACATCCGTTTATGGTCACATGGTGAAGTCAAGAAACCAGAAACAATTAACTACCGCACACTCAAGCCAGAGCGCGATGGTCTTTTCTGCGAAAAGATCTTCGGTCCGACTCGGGACTGGGAATGCTACTGCGGTAAGTACAAACGCGTGCGATTCAAAGGTATCGTTTGCGAGCGTTGTGGCGTTGAAGTCACTCGCTCCAAAGTTCGCCGCGAACGCATGGGTCACATCGAACTTGCAGCGCCAGTAACACACATCTGGTACTTCAAGGGTGTGCCAAGTCGCCTTGGTTACTTGCTTGACCTAGCTCCAAAAGATCTAGAAAAAGTAATTTACTTCGCGGCTTACATGATCACATCCGTTGATGAAGCAACGCGTCGTGAAGATCTTCCAAGCTTGGAAGCTCGCCTAAACGAAGATCGCAATAACCTTATTAAGAAGCGCGATGCGGATATCGATTTGCGCCTTAAGAAGATGGAAGCAGATCTTGCTGAACTAGAAGCAGAAGGTGCGAAAGCTGACATCAAGCGCAAAGTTCGTGAATCTGGCGAACGTGAAGTTAACCAGATTCGTAAGCGTGAAGATGCGAAGATCGATCGCTTGGTAAAGGTATTTGATCGTTTCCGCACACTTAAGGTGCAAGACCTTGAGGGCGATGAAATGCTTTACCGCGAAATGCGTGACCGTTTCGGTCGCTACTTCAAGGGTGGCATGGGAGCTGCAGCAATCAAGGCTCGTTTGGAAACATTCGACCTTGAAGCAGAATCCGTAAAGCTTAAAGACATCATCATCAATGGCAAGGGTCAAAAGAAGACTCGTGCACTAAAGCGTCTCAAGGTTGTTAATGCATTCTTGAACACAACGAATCATCCAGCCGCAATGGTGCTGGACGCAGTTCCGGTTATTCCACCAGATCTTCGCCCAATGGTTCAGCTTGATGGTGGACGTTTCGCAACTTCAGATCTAAATGATCTTTACCGTCGCGTAATTAACCGCAACAACCGCCTAAAGCGTTTGCTTGATCTTGGCGCACCAGAAATTATCGTTAACAACGAAAAGCGCATGCTTCAGGAATCTGTGGATGCATTGTTCGATAACGGTCGTCGTGGCCGTCCAGTAACCGGTCCGGGTAACCGTCCACTTAAGTCACTGTCCGACATGCTCAAGGGTAAGCAAGGTCGCTTCCGCCAGAACCTTCTTGGCAAGCGCGTTGACTACTCTGGTCGTTCGGTAATCGTTGTTGGTCCTCAGCTAAAACTGCACCAGTGTGGTCTGCCAAAGCAGATGGCATTGGAACTTTTCAAGCCGTTCGTGATGAAGCGCTTGGTTGATCTAAACCATGCACAAAACATCAAGAGTGCCAAGCGCATGGTGGAACGTCAGCGTTCCGTTGTTTGGGATGTACTTGAAGAAGTAATTACTGAGCATCCAGTTCTGCTTAACCGCGCGCCAACACTTCACCGCTTGGGTATCCAAGCCTTCGAGCCACAGCTCATTGAAGGTAAGGCAATCCAGATTCACCCACTTGTTTGTACTGCGTTTAACGCTGACTTCGACGGTGATCAGATGGCTGTGCACGTTCCGCTTTCTGCAGAAGCACAAGCTGAAGCTCGCGTACTTATGCTTTCGACAAATAACATTTTGTCGCCAGCAAACGGTCGCCCAATTACCTCTCCTACACAGGACATGGTTCTTGGTCTTTACTCGCTCACTCGCGATGATGAAGCAGGCATTGGCGCAGGCCGCGCATTTGGTTCGCTAGCAGAAGCCATCATGGCTTTTGATCGCAACGAACTTGCGCTGCAGGCAGTCGCCAAGATTCGTTTGGAGAACATTGTTTCGGTTATGGGTGGCGAGTCGTCCGCAAAGACGGTTGAAACCACACTTGGTCGAGCATTATTCAATGAGACCTTGCCAATTGATTACCCGTTCGTTAACGAAGAGGTAAAGAAGTCAAAGCTTGGCGAAGTAGTTAATGATCTTGCGGAGCGTTATCCAAAAGTTCAGGTTGCTGCGACTCTGGATGCTTTGAAAGAAGCTGGTTTCCATTGGGCAACTCGATCAGGCGTAACAATTTCTTTCGCAGACGTTGTGGCTCCTGCTGCCAAGGCAGCATTGCTTGCGGAGGCAGAAGAAAAAGCTGACAAGATTCAAAAGCAGTACGACCGTGGTTTGATTGCAGACTCCGAGCGTCGCCAAGAATTAATCGAAGTATGGACTGACACAACTAACCGAGTTGCCGACGCTATGCAGGAAAACTTCCCAACCACTAACCCGGTTTGGATGATGGTTAACTCTGGTGCGCGAGGTAACATGCTTCAGATTCGTCAGATCGCAGGTATGCGTGGTCTGGTGGCAAACCCTAAGGGTGAAATTATTCCTCGCCCAATCAAGAGCAACTTCCGTGAAGGACTTTCAGTACTTGAGTACTTCATTTCTACTCACGGTGCTCGTAAGGGTCTTGCTGATACTGCGCTTCGTACCGCTGACTCGGGTTACCTAACTCGTAGGCTCTGTGACGTTTCACATGACATCATCATCCGCGAAGAAGATTGTGGAACTGACCGTGGTTTGTCTAAGGCGCTGCTAAAGGCCGACGGAACTGCTGATGATTTCTTGGATACCTCGATTGCATCTCGTTGCCTTGCTGAAGACGTTGTAGTCGATGGCAAGACAATGTTTGAAGCAGGAAGAGATATCGGAATTCTAGATATTGATGACATGGTTGCTGCCGGAGTACCTGAAATTAAGGTTCGCTCAGTACTTACTTGCGATAGTCGCCTTGGAACTTGCGCTCGTTGCTACGGTCGTTCGCTAGCAACATCCAAGTTGGTCGACATTGGTGAAGCTGTTGGCATCATCGCTGCGCAATCTATTGGTGAGCCAGGAACTCAGTTAACTATGCGTACCTTCCACACTGGTGGCGCTGCATCTGACGGTGGAGACATCACACATGGTCTTCCTCGCGTGGTTGAGCTTTTCGAAGCTCGTACTCCAAAGGGTGTTTCGCCAATCTCCGCAGCAACAGGTCGCGTTCGCATTGACGAATCAGACAAGGCCAAGAAGGTAATCGTTATCCCTGATGACGGTACTGAGGAATTGGAATACCCAGTTTCAAAGCGTGCCAAGTTGGTTGTTGAAGATGGTCAAACTGTCACAGCTGGTGATTTGTTAACTGTTGGTACACCGGATCCAAAAGAAGTTCTTCGTATCCGCGGACCGCGTCAAGTTCAGATTCACTTAACTGATGAAGTTCAGAAGGTATATCGCTCTCAAGGCGTTTCTATTCATGACAAGCACATTGAAGTGGTAGTCCGCCAAATGTTAAAGCGCGTCATTATTGTGGAGCAGGCGGAATCAGCATTCCTAACTGGCGATCTGATTGAACGTTCAGAGTACGAAAAGGCAAACCGTGCTTTGGTTGCCGAAGGTGGCAAGCCAGCATCAGCTCGTCCAGAGTTAATGGGTATCACCAAGGCATCACTTGCAACTGAATCATGGTTGTCGGCTGCATCATTCCAGGAGACCACTCGTGTTCTTACGGATGCTGCAATCAATGGCAAGCGCGATCCACTGCTTGGTCTAAAGGAAAACGTGATCATCGGAAAGCTGATCCCAGCTGGTACCGGTCTTCCTCGTTACCGCAACGTCAAGGTCGAGCCAACCGAAGAAGCCAAGGCAGCCGTCTACGCCGCGATGAGCGTCTATGACGACTACGACTATGGCGACTTTGGTCAGGCATCCGGCGAAGCAGTTCGCTTGGAAGACTACGACATGGGTCAATACCGTTCGTAATAAGTAATACTCAAAACAAGGCCGAGCAGAAATGCCCGGCCTTGTTTGTTTTACTGCGTATTTGATGCTGCGAACTCTTTGCAGAAACAAAATTCGTTCAGGACTTTGTTTTGAATGTGTGCCAGATTAAGGCTCATGTTGAAACGGCCGCTACTCACTAAGCGCTTGCACATCGACAATATGTCGACAACATCATCACTGTGTATTTAGGTCGCTAATCCACTCGGGTAATTAAGCGACCCACTGTTTGCCATGAACTGCCATCGATCTGGTTGTAAATATGGTGAATGCATCATAAGAAAATTTTGATAATTATCCATAACAATTAACCCTCAGAAAAAGGACTAGACGTGTCAGTTACTAATGAATATTTGGAAAACAATCGCAAGTACGCAGAATCATTTTCCGGACCACTCCCACTCCCACCATCACGAAACGTTGCAGTCCTTGCCTGCATGGATGCGCGCCTTGATGTCTACGGCGCACTGGGTCTAGGCCAAGGCGAATCACATGTGATTCGTAATGCTGGTGGTGTGGTTACGGCGGATGAAATTCGATCCCTGGCAATTAGTCAGCGTTTGCTGGGTACTAAAGAAATTATTTTGATCCATCACACAGATTGTGGAATGCTCACTTTCACTGATGATGAATTTAAAGCAGGCATCCACGCCGAAGTCGGTCAGAAGCCAGAATGGGCAGCTGAGTCATTTAGTGATTTAGATGCTGATGTTCGCCAGTCGATCGCTCGAATCAAGAACAGCCCATACATTCCCTATCGCGACCAAGTACGTGGCTTTATTTTTGACGTGGCAACTGGACTACTTCATGAAGTAGCCGCCTAAGCAACATCCTTAACTACAAATCTGGGCCGAGGAGCAATCCTCGGTCCAGATTTTGTTAATCTTCAATTCTTATTCCACTAGATGTGACAGGTTTAAGTCATGACAAAACCACGTGCTTACATCGCCGGACCGCTATTTGATGAGGGGGAAAGGTGGTTCATCGAGAAAATTGAAGCGATGGTCAGTGAGGCTGGATTTGAAACTTTTTTACCGCATCGCGACAATCCACCAAAAGTTCAAGACAATGTTCAAGAAATTTTCGCTAATGACAAACAAGGAATAGATACCTGCGACGTAGTTGTTGCTAATTTGAACGGCATCACCACAGACGATGGCACAGCATGGGAATTGGGTTATGCGTATGCAAAAGGCAAATACCTAATTGGGCTGCACACAGATTGGCGCGCCCGATTTGAGCACGAAGTGGTAAATCTGATGATTGAAACCTCGCTCAACGAACTGGTTCGAACCCAAAAGGACTTAAAACTCGCCCTAGCGAACTGGAAAGCAATAAAACCATAGGTTTTTGCGACTTTCGACCCAAAACTGTCCCATCAAGCAAATCAGCCCAAAATGCCCGATTTCAGGTCGCGACACGCCGTCCGCGTGGGTGGGGAGCGGCCTCGTTTTGACCTTTAACCATAAGTGTGGGTAATGTTTGACCTTGTGCCTAACGAAAGTTAGGTTTCGCATCTATGCCTAGGGCTTCCCCGTCGGCGCAGTGTTCGCTAGACAGGCTCCTTTTGTAAGGAAATGTCTTGTAATCCGCGCTGAATGGAGCAACACACCCGACCGCGTGGGTCGGAGCTAGTGGCGGCAGCGCCATCACAGTAAACGTTTGAAAGTTGGGCGAGAGATCGCGCAACTTGGATGAAGGAGAACGAGTGCCAACGATCCAACAGTTGGTCCGCAAGGGCCGACAGGACAAGGTCACCAAGAACACGACGCCTGCTCTTAAGGGCAGTCCGCAACGCCGCGGCGTTTGCACGCGTGTTTACACGACTACACCTAAGAAGCCGAACTCTGCGCTTCGCAAGGTTGCTCGTGTGCGTTTGACCAGTGGCGCTGAAGTTACTGCATACATCCCAGGTGAAGGTCACAACCTCCAAGAGCACTCAATCGTGCTGGTTCGTGGTGGACGTGTTAAGGATCTTCCCGGCGTACGTTACAAAATTATCCGTGGCGCTCTTGATACCCAGGGCGTAAAAAACCGTAAGCAGTCTCGTAGCCGTTACGGCGCGAAGAAGGAGAAGAGCTGATATGCCACGTAAAGGTCCAGCTCCCAAGCGACCAATTATTGTTGACCCGGTTTACCAGTCACCAGTAGTTACCCAGCTTGTTAACAAGATTTTGCTGCATGGCAAGAAGTCCACTGCGGAATCAATCGTGTACGGCGCGCTTTCGGGTTGCGCAGAAAAGACTGGCGCAGATCCAGTTCAGACACTTCGCCGGGCACTAGATAACGTTCGCCCAACACTTGAAGTTCGTAGTCGTCGTGTTGGTGGCGCAACCTACCAGGTGCCGATTGAAGTTAAGCCAGGTCGCGCAAACACACTTGCACTTCGCTGGTTAGTTGGATACTCCCGTGCTCGTCGCGAGAAGACCATGACAGAGCGTTTGATGAACGAAATTCTTGACGCATCAAATGGTCTTGGCGCAGCTGTTAAGAAGCGCGAAGACACTCACAAGATGGCTGAAAGCAACAAGGCCTTCGCGCATTACCGCTGGTAATCCAAGAACATTTAAATTTAAGAAACTAGAACAAGAGACGAGATAAGTAAGTGGCTACCGAAACAACGTTAAACCTCGCTAAGACCCGCAACATCGGGATCATGGCGCACATTGACGCGGGCAAAACCACGACTACTGAGCGCATCTTGTTTTACACAGGTATCAATTACAAGATCGGTGAAGTACACGAAGGCGCCGCAACCATGGACTGGATGGAGCAAGAGCAAGAGCGTGGCATCACAATCACCTCAGCTGCAACCACCTGTACTTGGAAAGATCACACCATCAACATCATTGACACTCCAGGTCACGTGGACTTTACGGTGGAAGTTGAGCGCTCACTTCGCGTACTTGACGGCGCTGTCGCAGTGTTCGACGGTGTTGCAGGCGTAGAGCCACAATCTGAAACTGTATGGCGCCAAGCAAACAAGTACAGCGTTCCGCGAATTTGTTTTGTGAATAAATTAGATCGCACCGGCGCCGACTTCTTTATGTGTGTTGGCATGATCAAGGATCGTCTCGGCGCAAACCCACTTATTCTTCAGCTTCCAATTGGCGCCGAAGGCGACTTCATTGGTCTAGTCGATTTGATTCGCATGCAGGCTATGGTTTGGCGCGGCGAAACAGCAATCGGTGAAGATTACGCGCTTGAAGCAATCCCAGCAGACTTGCAGGATCAAGCTGATACTTATCGTCAGATGATGCTTGAGACCATCGCTGAAAACGACGAAGTATTTATGGAAAAGTTTTTCGCAGACCCAGACGGTCTAACTGAAGATGATATTCACGATGCAATTCGTCGCGTGACTCTTTCAGGTGGCGCAGTGCCAATCGTTACTGGAACAGCATTTAAAAACAAAGGCGTCCAGCCAATGCTTGATGCAGTTATCCGTTACTTGCCATCACCACTTGATGTTGAAGGCGTGACTGGTCACAAGCCAGGCAAGATTGATGAAGAAATGCTTCGCACTCCTAGTGATAGCGAGCCACTTGCTGGACTTGCATTCAAGATTGCAACTGACCCACACCTTGGCAAGTTAACTTACGTTCGCGTTTACTCCGGACGTCTAGAAGCTGGTTCCTCGGTTCTTAACTCAGTTAAGGGTCGCAAGGAGCGCATCGGAAAGATTTACCGAATGCATGCAAACAAGCGAGAAGAAATTGCATCAGTAGGTGCGGGCGACATCGTTGCTGTAATGGGTCTTAAGGACACCACAACTGGCGAAACACTTTGCGATCCAGCGAACCCGATCATTCTTGAGTCCATGACTTTCCCAGCCCCGGTTATCGAAGTTGCGATTGAGCCAAAGACAAAGAGCGACCAAGACAAACTTGGTGTGGCAATTCAGCGCTTGTCGGATGAAGATCCAACATTCCGCGTGCACACTGACGAAGAAACTGGTCAGACCATCATTGCTGGAATGGGCGAGCTTCACTTGGAAATTCTTGTTGATCGCATGAAGCGCGAATTCAATGTTGAGGCAAACGTTGGTAAGCCTCAGGTTGCTTACCGCGAAACAATCACAAAGAACGTAGATCGCATCGATTACACCCATAAGAAGCAAACTGGTGGTTCCGGACAGTTCGCAAAGGTTCAAATTGCAATTGGTCCAAACAAGCCAATTGACGGCGATGAAACTGCCAACGGTGGTTACGTCTTCATCAACAAAGTCACTGGTGGACGTATTCCTCGTGAATACATTCCTTCCGTAGATGCTGGTTGCCAAGATGCGATGGAGAACGGCGTACTTGCTGGTTACCCAATGGTTGATGTGCAGGTCACACTTCTTGATGGCGCCTACCACGACGTTGACTCTTCCGAACTTGCTTTCAAACTTGCTGGTACTCAAGCATTCAAGGAAGGCGTTCGCAGCGCCGGCCCAGTAATTCTTGAACCACTAATGAGCGTCGAAGTCACCACCCCAGAAGACTTCATGGGTGATGTAATCGGCGACCTTAATTCTCGGCGCGGACAGATTCAGGCTATGGATGAGCGTTTCGGCTCTCGCGTAGTCAAGGCCCTGGTTCCGTTGTCGGAAATGTTCGGCTATGTGGGAGATCTTCGTAGTCGTACTCAAGGACGTGCTAGCTACTCCATGGAGTTCGCGCAGTACGCCCAAGTCCCAGCCAGCGTTCAGACAGAAATTGTCTCGAAAGCTCGGGGCGAGTAACGGCCCACAGGCCAAGAAAACAAACCTGTTGAGATGAAAGTCATTTCAACAGTCAGCACAAGGATCCAGGAGGACCCAAAGTGGCAAAGGCGAAGTTTGAGCGGACGAAACCGCACGTAAACATCGGCACCATCGGTCACATTGACCACGGCAAGACCACGCTGACTGCTGCCATCACTAAGGTGCTGCACGATGCTTTCCCTGATGTAAACCCATTCACACCTTTCGACATGATCGATAAGGCACCTGAAGAGCGTCAACGCGGTATCACGATTTCGATCGCCCACGTTGAGTACCAGACAGAAGCGCGTCACTATGCACACGTTGACTGCCCGGGCCACGCGGACTACATCAAGAACATGATCACTGGCGCGGCACAGATGGACGGTGCAATTCTTGTAGTTGCAGCGACTGACGGCCCAATGCCTCAGACCAAGGAACACGTACTACTTGCTCGTCAGGTTGGCGTTCCTGCAATCGTTGTTGCTCTTAATAAGTGCGACATGGTTGATGACGAAGAACTTATTGAACTCGTAGAAATGGAAGTTCGCGAACTTCTAAGTGCTTACGAATTCCCAGGCGATGACATTCCTGTTGTTCGCGTAGCTGCATTCCCAGCACTTCAGGGTGATGCTAAGTGGGGACAGTCAGTTATTGACCTTATGAAGGCTGTTGACGATTACATCCCAACACCAGCTCGCGACACCGAGAAGCCATTCCTTATGCCAGTTGAAGACGTGTTCACGATCACAGGTCGTGGAACCGTTGTTACTGGTCGTATCGAACAGGGCATCGTAAAGGTCAACGAAGAAGTTGAAATCGTTGGTATTCGTCCAGATGTACAGAAGACAACCGTCACCGGTGTTGAAATGTTCCGCAAACTTCTTGATGAAGGTCGCGCTGGCGAAAACGTTGGACTACTTCTTCGTGGAACAAAGCGTGAAGACATTGAGCGTGGCCAGGTTGTTTGTAAGCCAGGTTCCGTTAATCCTCACACTGACTTCGAAGCTAACGTTTACATCCTTTCCAAGGATGAAGGCGGCCGTCACACACCATTCTTCGATAACTACCGCCCACAGTTCTACTTCCGCACCACGGACGTAACTGGCGTAGTAACGCTTCCGAGCGGAACCGAAATGGTTATGCCTGGCGATAACACTGAAATGACCATTGCGTTAATTCAGTCAATCGCTATGGACGAAGGTCTGCGTTTCGCAATCCGCGAAGGTGGCCGCACAGTCGGCGCCGGTCGCGTAACCAAGATCATCAAGTAATTACTGAACTGATCTAGCAAGACAACCGTTTGAGTTAGTCGGTGGCCCGAAAGGGTCACCGACTACCAGACAAAGTAAGACCCCTTATTGGCAGTATCTAGAAGAAAAGGATGGTCAAGCCACATGGCTGGACAAAAGATCCGAATTAGGCTCAAGGCCTACGATCACGAGGTCATTGACTCTTCAGCGCGCAAAATCGTTGAGGTTGTGCTCCCTACTGGCGCGAAAGTTGCTGGTCCCGTGCCGCTGCCAACTGAGAAGAACATTTACTGTGTCATCCGGTCGCCGCACAAGTACAAAGACTCACGCGAGCACTTCGAGATGCGCACTCACAAACGACTTATCGACATCATCGATCCAACACCTAAGACAGTTGATTCGCTTATGCGCCTTGACTTGCCAGCCGGTGTTGACATTGAGATCAAGCTGTAGGGATTAGAACAATATGGCTATCAACAAAAAGGGCATTCTGGGCGAAAAGCTCGGCATGACTCAGGTATGGGACGAGAACAACCGCGTTGTTCCCGTGACCGTTGTTAAGGCAGGACCTTGTGTTGTGACACAAGTTCGCACGCCTGAAAACGATGGTTACTCCGGTGTCCAAATTGCTTTCGGACAAATTGATCCGCGCAAGGTAACGCAGCCAATGCTTGGACACTTTGCAAAAGCTGGCGTAACACCACGTCGTCATCTTCTTGAACTTCGCTTCGATGATGCATCCGCTTACACACTTGGCCAGGAAATTGGCGCTGACACTTTTGAAGTTGGCAGCAACATCGACATCACTGGCGTTACAAAAGGTAAAGGTTTTGCTGGAGTTATGAAGCGCCACGGTTTCCATGGCGTTAGCGCATCCCACGGTGCACATAAGAACCACCGCAAGCCAGGTTCCATTGGCGCTTGCGCAACACCGGGTCGCGTATTCAAGGGTGTTCGCATGGCGGGCCGCATGGGTGGCGTAACTCAAACAACTCAGAACTTAAAAGTTCATTCCGTTGATATGGAAAAAGGCTTGATCCTAGTTAAGGGCGCAATTCCTGGCCCAGCAGGTTCAGTAGTACTTCTTCGTTCAGCCGCGAAGGGAGCATAACGATATGACTTCAGTAGCAATCAAAACTCCAGCAGGTAAAGCTGCTGGAACTGTCGATCTTCCAGCCGAAATCTTCGACGTGCAAACAAACATTGCGCTGCTGCACCAGGTAGTAGTTGCACAGCTTGCAGCTGCTCGCCAAGGTACGCACTCAACAAAGCGTCGCGGTGAAGTAAGTGGTTCAGGTAAGAAGCCTTTCAAGCAAAAGGGAACTGGTCGCGCTCGTCAGGGTTCGATCCGTGCACCTCAGTACCGTGGTGGTGGAATCACACATGGTCCACACCCACGCGATTACGATCAGCGCACTCCTAAGAAGATGAAAGCAGCAGCGCTTCGCGGTGCACTTTCAGATCGCGCACGCAATGGAAACATTCACGTACTGTCCTCAGTAGTTGAAGGCGATTCACCATCAACAAAGCAAGCACTTGCTGCGATTACTTCGGTGTCAACTGCAAAGAACATTTTGGTAGTTGTGGATCGTACAGATTTCGTAAGTTGGAAGAGCCTACGCAACGTAGATGCAATTCACTTGCTTGCTGTTGATCAACTAAATACCTACGACGTACTTAAGTCTGATGACGTTGTCTTTACTAAGGCAGCTTTTGAAGTTTTTGTTGCTGGACCAGCTCGCGGCAAGTCCGTTAAAGCTGTCGCTGGCTCAAATGAAGTAGAGGCATAAATCATGGCAACTATCGCAGACCCACGCGACATTCTTATCTCGCCAGTTATCTCTGAAAAGAGTTACAAGCTACTTGATGAGAACAAGTACACATTCGTTGTTCGCCCGGATGCTAACAAGACCCAAATCAAAATTGCGGTTGCAGAAGTATTCAAAGTTAAGGTGACCGGCGTAAACATTATCAATCGTCGCGGCAAGACAGTGCGCACACGTTCAGGTCTTGGCAAGCGTGCCGATACCAAGCGTGCCATCGTAACTGTTGCTGCTGGCGACCGTATCGACATCTTTGGTGGTCCGGTTTCTTAACCGGACGAGAATAGGACAGGGAAACTCAAATGGGAATCCGTAAGTACAAGCCGACCACTCCGGGCCGTCGTGGCTCAAGTGTCGCCGACTTCGTCGAAATTACACGCTCAACACCAGAGAAGTCATTGGTTCGCCCGCTTCACAGCAAGGGTGGCCGTAACAACGCTGGCCGCGTAACTGCTCGTCACCAAGGTGGCGGACACAAGCGCGCTTACCGCCTAATTGATTTCCGTCGCAATGACAAAGATGGTGTACCAGCAAAGGTTGCACACATCGAATACGATCCAAACCGTACTGCTCGTATTGCACTTTTGCATTACGCAGATGGCGAGAAGCGTTACATCATTGCGCCAAACAAACTTAAGCAAGGCGATCGCATTGAAACCGGTCCAGCTGCTGACATTAAGCCAGGCAATAACTTGCCACTTCGCAACATTCCAGTTGGTACCGTGATTCACGCAATTGAACTTCGCCCAGGTGGTGGAGCAAAGATCGCGCGTTCCGCAGGAACTAGCGTTCAGCTTGTTGCTAAAGACGGCCCTTACGCACAGCTTCGTATGCCATCCGGAGAAATCCGTAACGTTGATGCGCGCTGCCGCGCGACCATCGGCGAAGTTGGCAACGCAGAACAATCCAACATCAACTGGGGTAAGGCTGGGCGTATGCGCTGGAAAGGCAAGCGCCCAACTGTCCGTGGTGTTGCTATGAACCCTGTCGATCACCCGCATGGTGGTGGTGAAGGTAAGACTTCCGGTGGACGTCACCCAGTGAATCCAAACGGTAAAGCAGAAGGTCGTACCCGTAGTGCCAATAAGGCCAGCGACAAGATGATCGTCCGCCGCCGCAAGACCGGCAAGAAGCGCTAGGAGTTATTGATATGCCACGTAGCCTGAAAAAAGGTCCATTCATTGACGGACACCTTCTAAAGAAGGTTGATGCTCAAAATGAAAAGGGAACCAAGAACGTGATCAAGACCTGGTCACGCCGATCCGTAATTTCTCCAGTAATGCTCGGCCACACTTTGGCAGTGCACGACGGACGCAAGCATGTTCCAGTTTTCGTAACTGAAGACATGGTTGGCCACAAGCTAGGTGAATTCGCACCAACACGTACCTTCAAGGGTCACGTGAAGGACGATCGCAAAGCAAAGCGTAAGTAGGGACAGTGATGGAAGCTTTAACAACTAACTCGGCGCGGGCACAAGCTCGTTTCGTCCGCGTAACTCCGCAGAAGGCTCGTCGAGTAATCGACTTAATTCGTGGAATGAACGCGCAAGAAGCACAGACATTACTTCGCTTTGCGCCACAAGCTGCAAGTGAGCCAATTAGCAAAGTTGTTGGTAGCGCGATTGCTAACGCAACAAACAACTACAACTTGGATCCACGCACACTTGTTATCACTCAGGCGTTTGTCGATGAAGGTCCAACCATGAAGCGCTTTCGTCCACGTGCACAGGGTCGGGCAAGCCAGATCTTGAAGCGCACTAGCCACATAACCGTAATCGTTGAGTCCGTTGACTCCCAGAAGAAGGGATAGTCCTAATGGGTCAGAAAATTAATCCGTATGGCTTCCGCCTCGGCATCACAACTGATTACCGCTCAAAGTGGTTTGCAGATTCATCCAAGGTTGGCGAGCGCTACCGCGACTACGTTGCTGAAGATGTAAAAATCCGCAAGCTAATGACTGAGGGCATGGAACGCGCTGGAATTGCACGTGTTGAAATCGAACGTACTCGTGATCGAGTTCGCGTTGACATTCACACTGCGCGTCCTGGAATCGTTATTGGTCGTCGTGGTCAAGAAGCAGACATCATTCGTACCAAGTTAGAAAACTTAACTGGCAAGCAAGTGCAGCTAAACGTTCTGGAAGTTAAGCATCCAGAAATCGAAGCACAACTTGTAGCTCAAGGCGTTGCAGAACAACTTTCAAGTCGCGTTTCATTCCGACGCGCGATGAAGAAGGCTATGCAGTCAGCACTTAAGGGTGGCGCAAAGGGAATTCGTATTCAGGTTTCCGGCCGTCTTGGTGGCGCTGAAATGTCACGTCGTGAGTTCTACCGCGAAGGTCGAGTGCCGTTGCACACACTTCGCGCAGACATCGATTACGGCTTTTACGAAGCTCGCACAACTTTTGGTCGCATCGGCGTAAAGGTATGGATTTACAAGGGTAATGCTCTTGGAACTCGTACTGAACGTGAGCAAGCAGCAGCTGCTGCGCGCGCTCGTCCAGCTAGCCGACCAGCAACTCGCACACCGCGCGCGCCCGGAGCAACAAGTGCGCCAACAACTGAAGCACCTGCAGCAGTTGCTGTTGCCGAAGCTCCAGCCGCAGTAGAAGGAGCATAAGCATGTTAATTCCACGTCGCGTTAAGCATCGTAAGCAGCATCACCCAGATCGCCACGGCGCATCAAAGGGCGGCAATGAAGTAACTTTCGGTCAGTGGGGTCTGCAGGCAATGGAGCCGGCATACGTTACTAACCGTCAGATCGAGTCCGCTCGTATTGCAATGACTCGTCATATTCGTCGTGGTGGAAAAGTTTGGATCAACATTTATCCAGACCGCCCACTTACTAAGAAGCCTGCTGAAACTCGAATGGGTTCCGGTAAGGGTTCACCAGAATGGTGGATTGCAAACGTCAAGCCAGGACGAATCATGTTTGAAATTGCATTCCCAAGCGAGAAGGTCGCACACGAGGCACTTACCCGCGCAATGCACAAATTGCCGATGAAGTGCCGCATCGTTGCGCGAGAGGAGATCTAATGCCGATTACAAACACAGTTGACTTACGCGGTCTTGCCAATGATGAATTGATTTCAAAATTGCGCGAAGCCAAAGAAGAACTATTTAACCTACGATTCCAGGCTGCCACCGGTCAGCTTGAAAGCCATGGCCGTCTGCCTGCAGTCCGCAAGGAAATTGCACGCGTGTACACCGTGATGCGCGAACGCGAATTAGGTATCACTCCGGTTGAAAGCAGTGAGGGTGCAGCATGAGCGACGTAGAGCGCGGCGACCGCAAGGTTCGTGAAGGTTTAGTTGTTAGCGACAAGATGAATAAGACAATTGTCGTTGCAGTTGAAGATCGCTTTAAGCATCCGCTTTATGGCAAGGTTGTGCGTCGCACAAACAAGCTAAAAGCACATGACGAGACCAATGCCGCTGGCATTGGGGATCGTGTTCTGTTGATGGAGACTCGACCACTCAGCGCTACTAAGCGCTGGCGCATGGTTGAGATCCTCGAGAAAGCTAAGTAAGGGTAGGGATCAAAAGTGATTCAACAAGAGTCTCGACTAAGAGTCGCTGACAACACAGGTGCCAAGGAAATCTTGGTTATCCGTGTTCTCGGTGGTTCCGGCCGTCGTTATGCAGGTATCGGCGATGTTGTCGTTGGTACAGTCAAGGACGCGATTCCTGGTGGCAACGTCAAAAAAGGCGACGTCATTAAGGCAGTTATCGTGCGCACCAAAAAGGAGCGCCGCCGTCCAGATGGTTCCTACATTCGTTTCGATGAGAACGCAGCAGTCATTCTTAAGGCTGATGGCGAGCCTCGTGGAACTCGTATCTTTGGACCAGTTGGTCGTGAACTTCGCGATAAGAAGTTCATGAAAATTATTTCGCTTGCACCGGAGGTTTTGTAATGAAAATCAAAACAGGTGATGAAGTGTTGGTAATCGCTGGCAAAGACAAGGGTTCCAAGGGAACAGTCCTTGCGGTATTTGAAGAACGCAATAAAGTTATCGTCGAAGGCGTTAACCGCATGAAGCGTCACGTTCGTAAAGAACAGACAACTCGCGGTGTAGTCGTTGGCGGTATCGAAACTATCGAAGCCCCAATTCATGTTTCAAACGTTCAGCTTCTCGTGGATGGAAAACCAACTAAAGTTGGCGCCCGTCGCGACACAGTAACTAAGACTCGTACCGACGGCACAACTTACGAAGGCTCCCGTGGCGTTCGTGTTGCCCGTGCATCTGGAAAGGACATCTAATGGCTACTGATGTCAAAGTGTCTCCACGTTTAAAGACGACTTACCGTGAGGAAATCGTTCCTGCGCTTAAGTCCGAATTTGCGTTCGCAAACGCTATGCAAGTTCCTGGTCTGACAAAGATCGTTGTGAACATGGGTGTTGGCGAAGCTGCGCGTGACTCAAAGTTGATCGAGGGCGCAATCCGCGATCTAACAGCAATCACAGGCCAAAAACCACAGGTCACAAAAGCCCGGCTATCTATCGCGCAGTTCAAGCTCCGCGAAGGTATGCCAATTGGTGCGCACGTCACACTTCGTGGCGATCGCATGTGGGAATTTCTAGATCGTCTGTTGACACTGGCCTTGCCACGTATCCGCGACTTCCGTGGTCTATCCCCAAAGCAGTTTGATGGAAATGGTAACTACACCTTCGGTCTAACCGAGCAGGTTATGTTCCACGAAATCAATCCAGACTCAGTAGATCGTCAGCGTGGAATGGATATCACGCTGGTTACAACTGCTGCTAACGATGCTGAAGGTCGGGCGCTACTTAAGCTCCTGGGCTTCCCATTCAAGGAGGCTTAAGTCATGGCGAAAACCGGTCTTAGGAATAAAGCCAACGAAACCCCGAAGTTCAAAGTTCGCGGTTACACCCGTTGCCAGCGCTGCGGTCGTCCACATTCGGTTTACCGTAAGTTCGGGCTTTGCCGAATTTGTTTCCGTGAGATGGCACACGCCGGCGAACTTCCAGGTATCACCAAGAGTTCTTGGTAACAACAACAACGACGTAGGTCCCTAGGGATACCGCGACGAGAAGGGCGATAAGCCAATGACGATGACAGACCCAATTGCAGACATGCTCACGCGTGTTCGCAATGCAAACTCGGCTCACCATGAGTCCGTGTCAATGCCGCATTCCAAAATGAAAGAGCACATTGCTGAAATCCTCAAGCGCGAGGGTTACATCGGCAGCTTTGATGTTTCGGATGCCCTAGTTGGCAAAACACTGAACATTAGCTTGAAGTACGGTCCAAACCGCGAGCGCTCCATTGCTGGCGTGCGACGAGTTTCCAAGCCAGGTCTTCGCGTTTACGCAAAGAACACTGCGCTACCTCGTGTACTCGGCGGCCTAGGTGTGGCAATTATTTCAACTTCAACCGGTCTGTTAACAGACAAGCAGTGCGCACAGAAGGGCGTAGGTGGAGAAGTTCTCGCCTACGTCTGGTAAGAGGAGCCTGACATGTCACGTATCGGTCGTATGCCAATCACTATCCCAAGTGGTGTAGAAGTAACAATTGATGGTTCCAACGTCACAGTAAAGGGACCCAAGGGTTCACTTTCACACGTTGTCGTAGCTCCAATCACTGTTGCGCGCGAAGAAGACGGGCAACTTGCTGTTACCCGTCCAAATGATGAGCGCGAAAGCCGTGCCCGTCACGGTCTTACTCGCACCTTGATCTCCAACATGGTTGTTGGAGTAACACAGGGCTATTCAAAGACTTTGGAAATCTCCGGTACTGGTTACCGTGTGGCTGCCCAGGGCGACACTTTGGAATTCGCACTTGGTTATTCCCATCCAGTGAAGGTAACTGCGCCAGCAGGAATTACTTTCACAGTTGAGACTCCAACAAAATTGCAGGTATCAGGTATCGACAAGCAGCAGGTCGGCGAAGTATCCGCAAACTTGCGCAAGCTTCGTAAGCCAGATCCATACAAAGCAAAAGGTATCCGTTATTCAGACGAAGTTATTCGTCGCAAGGCTGGAAAGGCTGGCAAGAAGTAATCATGTCTGTCGTAGCCAAATTAGGAACAGGTAACAAGAAGGCGGTAGCGCGTAAGCGTCGCCACACTCGTGTTCGTAAGAAGCTTTCGGGAACAACTGCGCGTCCACGCATGGTTGTTAACCGTTCAGCTCGTCACATTTCAGTCCAGGTCGTTGACGATGTTGCAGGTCACACACTTGCATACGCATCAACAATGGAAAAGACCTTGAAGAGCAAGGCTGATGACAAGAGTGCCAAGGCCCGCGAGGTCGGCAAGCTTGTTGCTGAACGTGCTAAGCAAGCAGGAATTTCAACAGTCGTATTTGATCGTGGTGGCAATAAGTACCACGGCCGAATTGCGGCACTAGCTGATGGCGCCCGCGAGGGCGGCCTCGATTTCTAAGTCACGAAGGAAGTAGGAAAAGTAATTATGGCTGCTAACCAACGTGGTGGTGAAACTCGCGAGGGCGGTACTACCGATCGTCGCGAACGTCGTGATCGTAATGATCGCTCACAGGCACCTGTCGAGAAGAGTGCATTCGTAGAGCGTGTTGTCGCTATCAACCGTGTTTCGAAAGTTGTTAAGGGTGGTCGTCGCTTTAGCTTCACCGCTCTAGTTGTTGTCGGTGACGGCGATGGTCGAGTAGGCGTGGGTTACGGCAAGGCAAAAGAAGTGCCTGCCGCCATCGCTAAAGGTGTTGAGGAAGCAAAGAAGAATTTCTTCGTTGTGCCTCGCATTCAAAAGACAATCCCACATCCAGTTAAGGGTGAAGCTGCAGCAGGCGTTGTAATGCTTCGTCCAGCCGCTCCAGGTACCGGCGTTATCGCAGGTGGACCAGTGCGCGCTGTACTTGAGTGTGCTGGAATTGCTGATGTACTTTCCAAGTCACTTGGATCTGACAATGCGATCAACATTGTGCATGCAACTGTTGCAGCACTGAAAATGCTTGAGCGTCCAGAACAGGTTGCGGCTCGCCGTGGCCTGCCACTTGACCAAGTCGCCCCAGCTGCGCTTCTTCGCGCGAATGCAGAGAAGGTTGGTGCGTAATGGCAAAGTTCAAAGTAACTCAGTTGAAGTCCGGCATTGGCGGCAAGCAAAATCAGCGCGACACTTTGCGCTCACTTGGCTTAAAGCGAATCGGTGACACTGTTGTAAAGGAAGATCGTCCAGAAATTCGTGGCATGGTTAACACCGTTCGCCACTTGGTAAGTGTTGAGGAGGTTAAGTAACCATGACTCTTAAGATTCATCATCTTCGCCCGGCTCCGGGTAGTAAGACCGCTAAAACACGCGTTGGCCGTGGTGAAGGTAGCAAGGGTAAGACAGCAGGTCGAGGTACCAAAGGTACTAAGGCGCGCTATCAAGTTCCGGTTCGTTTTGAAGGTGGCCAGATGCCACTTCATATGCGCACACCAAAGTTGAAGGGCTTTAAAAACCCATTTGGTACGGAATACCAAGTTGTTAACGTCGCACAGATCAATGCACTGTTTCCAAAGGGTGGCGATATTTCAATCACTGACCTAGTAAATGCTGGCGCAGTTCGCAAGGGCGAACTTGTAAAGGTTCTTGGTCAAGGAGAAATTTCCGTATCGGTAAAAGTAACCGCTAATGCGTTTTCAGAATCAGCCAAGGCAAAGATTGCCGCAGCTGGTGGTTCTGTAAACCAGATCTGATTGGTTTGATTTCGGCAGTTGTATGAGACTGCCGAAATCAAATTCCCAGAAGAAAATTACCCAAGGAGCCGAAAATGCTAAGTGCATTCGCAGCAGCGTTTCGTACCCCTGACCTGCGCCGTAAACTGCTTTTCACACTCGGCATTATTGCAATTTTCCGAATGGGCTCGGTTATTCCTGCGCCAGGCGTTAGTTACACCGCAGTACAGATTTGTGTTGATTCGGTGCAAGACAATTCGATTTATGGCTTGATCAACTTATTTAGCGGTGGCGCATTGCTACAGCTTTCGATTTTTGCGCTTGGCATCATGCCTTACATCACTGCAAGCATCATCATCCAGTTACTTACTGTTGTTATCCCTCGTTTGGAAACCTTGAAAAAGGAAGGCCAAGCAGGTCAAGCTCGCATCACTCAGTTCACCCGTTACCTAACGGTTGGTCTGGCAGTTTTGCAGTCCACAACAATCATTACTTTGGCGCGTACTCCTGGCCGATTGTTCCAGGGTTGCAATGAGCAGCTGCTTCCCAATCAGTCAATTCAAATGCTCCTTACTATCGTCGTAGTAATGACCGCTGGAGCTTCGTTAATTTTCTGGTTAGGAGAATTGATTACCGATCGCGGCGTTGGCAACGGTATGTCAATTTTGATTTTCTCCTCCATCATTTCAACTTTCCCAGGCCAGCTATCTTCGATCTTCACCATTGATGGTTCGCTTAAGTTCATCATGGTGCTTTTAGTTATTGGCGTAACTATTGCGGCTGTTGTTTTCGTGGAGCAAGCGCAACGACGAATTCCAGTGCAGTATGCAAAGCGTCAAGTTGGTCGCAAGTCATACGGTGGCACCTCAACATACTTACCAATAAAAGTAAACCAAGCCGGTGTAATTCCAGTTATTTTTGCTTCTTCGTTGCTTTACTTACCATCACTAATTGTTCAATTAACTGGTTCGCAAGCTGGTTGGGCGCAATGGGTTGCTACCTACATGGATCCAGGTCGCTCTGGTTACCTAACTCTTAACTTTTTACTAATTATGTTCTTTGCATATTTTTATGTCTCAATTACGTTTAATCCTGAAGAAACTGCCGACAACATGAAGCAGTACGGCGGCTTTATTCCAGGAATCCGAGCTGGAAAGCCAACAGCTGATTATTTGGCATACGTTCTAAATCGCATCACACTTCCTGGCTCACTTTACTTGGCAATTGTTGCAACGTTGCCTTACCTTGCATTTGAAGCCCTTGGCGTTGGTACCAGATTCGCTTTTGGCGGCACAAGTATTTTGATCATCGTGGGCGTAGGTTTGGACACTGTGAAGCAAATCGAAAGCCAATTGCAGCAACGTAACTATGAAGGTTTCTTGAAATAATGCGGTTGCTCATTATGGGGCCACCAGGTGCTGGCAAGGGTACTCAAGCAGAAATGATTTGCTCCGAGTTTGGAGTTACTCACATTTCAACTGGAGATTTATTTCGTTTAAATTTGGCACAAGGAACTTCACTTGGTCAAGAAGCAAAAAAGTATATGGACGTTGGCGAGTATGTCCCTGACTCAGTTACAAATGGCATGGTTCGCGCCCGATTAAAAGATGCCGACGTAGCTGCTGGATTTTTATTAGATGGTTACCCACGCACTGTTGCCCAAGTTGCTGAACTAGATGGCATGCTCGGCGCAGCGCCGTTGGATCGAGTATTGGAACTAACTGCTGATACGGAAGAAGTTGTTAAACGACTTCAGGCACGCGCAACTGAGCAAGGTCGCGCTGATGACACGGCAGAAGTAATCCGAAGGCGCTTAGAACTTTATGCAGAACAAACAGCGCCGTTGACTGCGCTTTACAAATCTCGTGGCTTATTAGTTCAAGTTGACGGACTTGGATCCGTCGCGGAAGTTACTGCTCGAATTTCTGACGCGCTAAAAAGTTAGTTTCACCAAATGATTGGTCGCAAAAGTAAATTCGAAATTAAGACTCCAGAACAAATCTTAATAATGCGCAAGGCCGGCTTAGTCGTTGCTGATGTATTAGCTCGCATGCAACTTGAAGCCGGACCAGGTGTCACAACATTGCAACTGGATAAAATCGCGCGCGAGATGCTGGCTGCAGCAGGCGCGCAATCTTCTTTCCTTGGATACTTTGGTTACCCTTCGGTAATTTGCTCATCATTAAATGATGAAGTTGTGCATTCAATTCCAAATGAAATTGTGCTTAAGGATGGCGACATTTTGTCGATTGATTTTGGCGCAATTGTGGATGGCTGGAATGGTGACGCGGCAGTAACAATTGAAATTGGCACACCTAGGACAGAGCAAACAGCGCTTAGTAATGCAACGCGCGAATCAATGTGGGCGGGCTTAGCAAAAGCCGTCGCAGGAAATCGGTTATCTGACATTAGTCACGCGATCGAGACGGTTATTCGCAACGCAGGCAACTACGGAATTTTAGAAGATTACGGTGGCCATGGAATTGGAACAAAAATGCACATGGATCCGCTGATTCCAAATTACGGTGCGCCAGGCCATGGTCCAGAATTAATTGTTGGCATGGCACTTGCGATCGAACCTATGGCAACTCTTGGTTCCCAGCATGTGCGAACACTTGACGATGAATGGACTGTAGTAACTACAGATGGTTCGCGCGCTGCGCACTGGGAACACACCGTTGCGATCACGGCAGAGGGGCCATGGGTTTTAACAGCTCATGATGGTGGCGCGCAGTATTTTGCGGCCCACGGAATCCCTAGCCCAGCTGCAAAGTACGCGGTTTAATTACTCAAAAATCAAGATTTCAAGAAAACCTGCACCAAGAATTGCAAAAACCCTTATTTCAATGGGGGGTCACTCCCAGGATTTCATGTTTTGCAGGGTATTGCCGTAACATCAGTCTTCGGTCCTAAAGTTCATTCATTAGGCCGCTTCCAAAGGAGAGTCAGTACTTTTATGGCCAAAAAAGACGGCGCCATCGAGATCGAAGGCACCATCACCGAGGCACTACCGAACGCTATGTTTCGGGTAGAACTCGAAAATGGCCACAAGGTTCTAGCTCACATCTCCGGCAAGATGCGTATGCACTACATCCGTATTTTGCCCGATGACAAGGTTGTTGTGGAGTTATCTCCATACGATCTAACCCGAGGACGAATTGTTTATCGTTACAAGTGATCAGGATATAAAAAAGTGAAGGTTAATCCCTCAGTTAAGCCAATGTGCGACAAGTGCAAAGTCATTCGTCGTCATGGTGTTGTCATGGTCATTTGCGAAAACCCACGCCATAAACAGCGTCAGGGCTAGATAGACCTCAATAAGACGATCACCCGATCCCGAATGAACGCGTGCGTGAATTCGGAACGACACCCTCAGGTGTGTAAAGGCTGAGGACCTTGTCAGGCGGCAAGGAATGGTGAACGTGCGAGACCTTTACCGAGAACAGAAATGAGTAACGCCTGATGGCACGCCTTGTTGGTGTCGACCTCCCGCGCGAGAAGCGTCTAGAGATCGCCCTTACATATATCTTTGGCATTGGCCGTACCCGCGCGGATGAAATCCTTGCGGCAACCGGTATCAGTCCAGATCTTCGCGTTAAGGACCTAACGGATGAGCAACTAATTCCGTTACGCGAATTCATCGAAGCCAACTTCAAAATTGAAGGTGATCTTCGTCGCGAGGTGCAAGCCGATATTCGTCGCAAGATTGAAATCGGTTCGTACCAAGGAATCCGTCATCGTCGTGGAATGCCTGTCCGTGGACAGCGCACCCACACCAACGCCCGTACCCGTAAAGGTCCGAAGAAGACCGTGGCTGGAAAGAAGAAAGTAGCTAAGTAGCTACCGACCTCTTCCCATCTGAGAATTAAGGAAACCAATGCCTCCAAAGAAAGCCACTGCGGCCGGTGCTAAGAAGATCCGTCGCAAGGAAAAGAAGAATGTTGCAGTAGGCCAGGCCTACATCAAGTCAACGTTCAACAACACAATCGTTTCAATCACCGATCCATCTGGCGCTGTGATCGCTTGGTCATCAGCTGGTCAAGTTGGTTTCAAGGGCAGCCGTAAGAGCACCCCGTTCGCTGCGCAAATGGCTGCCGAAGCTGCTGCCAAGCGTGCAATGGAACACGGCATGAAGAAAGTTGATGTTTTTGTAAAAGGCCCAGGCTCCGGTCGCGAAACTGCGATTCGTTCCCTGCAAGCCTCTGGTCTTGAAGTTGGAACAATTCAAGACATGACCCCTGTCCCTCATAACGGATGCCGCCCTTCCAAGCGTCGCCGCGTCTGATACGAAGAAATTAGGAGACAAAACTCATGGCTCGTTATACCGGTCCCGATTGCAAGCGTTGCCGTCGCGAAAAAACAAAATTATTTCTTAAGGGTTCAAAGTGTGATTCACCAAAGTGCCCGATGGAATCTCGTCCTTACCCTCCAGGCCAGCATGGTCGCGGTCGCGCTAAGGAATCTGAATACTTATTACAGATGCGTGAGAAGCAGAAAACTGCTCGTATCTACGGTGTGCTAGAAAAGCAGTTCCGTGGTTACTACGAAGAAGCTAGCCGTAAGCACGGCAAGACTGGTGAAAACCTGCTTCGCATTCTTGAATCCCGTTTGGACAATGTTGTCTTCCGTGCTGGCTTTGCAAAGAGTCGCGACATGGGACGTCAGCTTGTTCGTCACGGACACATTGTTGTTAACGGCCAGAAGGTAGACATTCCGTCTTTCCGTGTTAGCCCGAACGATGTAATTGAAGTTCGCAAATCTTCTCTTGAGATGACCCCATTCCAGGTCGCTTACTCAGAAATTGGCGAACGTACCGTACCTGCATGGTTGGAAGTAATCCCAGCTGGCATGCGTATCCTGGTCCACTCCCTTCCTGCACGTGAGGTCATTGACACTCAGGTTCAGGAACAGTTGATCGTTGAACTTTACTCCAAGTAATTAACATCCCCATAAAAGTGCGACTTCAAATTGTGGCTGTCGCCGAAAGGAAATAACTGTGCTGATCTCAGTCCGCCCAGAACTAAAAGAAGAAGTACTATCCGAAACTCGTTCCCGCTTCGTGCTTGCACCGCTAGAACCAGGTTTTGGTTACACACTAGGTAACTCACTACGCCGCACCTTGCTGTCATCTATTCCAGGTGCTGCAATTACAAGCATCAAGCTTGAAGGCATTCTGCACGAATTCACTACCATCGAAGGCGTTAAGGAGGACATCACTGAAGTCATCCTGAACCTTAAGAACTTGGTTGTGTCCTCGCAGTTTGACGAGCCAGTAACTATGTACTTACGTAAGCAGGGCCCAGGTCCCGTAACAGCTGCTGACATTGCGCCTCCAGCTGGCGTTGAAATCTTCAACCCAGAATTATTCCTAGCTACCCTTAATGACAAGGGCAAGCTAGACATGGAGATTGTTGTTGAACAAGGCCGCGGTTACATCTCTGCAGCTAACAACAAGGCAAGTGGCGGCGAAATTGGCCGAATTCCAATTGACTCAATTTACTCACCAGTGCTTAAGGTCACTTACAAGGTAGAAGCAACTCGCGTTGAACAGCGCACTGACTTCGACTCACTTGTAATTGATGTTGAAACCAAGGGCTCAATTGTGCCTCGCGATGCAATCGCATCCGCAGGAGCAACACTTGTTGAACTCTTTGGTCTAGCCCGGGAACTAAATGTTGAAGCTGAAGGTATCGAAATTGGGCCATCAGTAACAGACCAGTTCGCAGCTGAGCTACTAAGCATGCCTGTTGAAGCACTTGACCTAACAGTTCGTTCTTACAATTGCTTAAAGCGTGAAGGTATCCACACTGTTGGAGAACTAATCACTCGCTCCGAAGCTGACTTGATGGACATTCGCAACTTCGGCGCGAAGTCCATTGACGAAGTTAAGGACAAGTTGATCTCGATGGGAATCGCACTTAAGGATTCACCTCCAGGATTTGATCCAAGTCAGTATGCATCAGCATTTGATGATGATTACAACGAAGACGAAGAAGAAGCATTCGTACCAGCAGGTTCCTATGCAACTTTCCAGTCCGAAGCATCACCAGCAGTCGCTGATGACGCAGCAGCAGATGACGACCAAAGTTTCGCTGAGGATGAGCAGCTCTAACGAGCTCTCATTTCCAGTAACGAATTGACAGGAGAGAAACATGCCACAGCCATCCAAGGGTAAGCGAATGGGCGGAAGTCCAGCTCACGAGCGCCTAATTCTGGCTAACCTCGCAACTGCGTTGTTCGAGCATGGTCGCATCACAACGACTGAAGCGCGTGCACGTCGGTTGCGCCCAGTTGCAGAGCGATTGATCACAATCTCGAAGAAGGGCGATCTACATGCTCGTCGTCGGGTGCTAACTGTTATCCGCAATAAGGATGTTGTTCACACCCTTTTTGCAGAGATTGGTCCACGCTTCCAAAATCGTGAAGGTGGCTATACCCGCATCGTAAAGATTGGTCCGCGGAAGGGCGATAACGCTCCTATGGCAGTGATTGAACTTGTCGAAGAACTTGATACAGCTCGCGCTGCTGAAGGTGTAGCCCGTCGCGCCGCAAAGGAAGCCGAAATGGCAACTGCCGCAGCAGCTGCTTCAGCAGCAGCAATCGCAAAAGCATCCGCTGTTGATTCACCCGAAGACATAGCTGCAGTTGAGGAAGTTGCAGCTATTGAAGCGGAGGCAACTGAGATCTCTGATACGCAAACTGCGATCAAAGCGGAAATCTCTGAAGGTTCGCCAGTGGATCAAGTTCCAGCAGTTGAGGCCATTGAATCGGCCGATTCTGGCAAAGCCTCAGAATCGGAATCAGTAAAAACTGAAGGCTCCCCGATTGAGGCAGAAGCAACAGATTCGGAAGCAGAAGCAACTGACGAAGCGTAACTAAATGGTGTTATCGAATGAGCCCCTCGTTGCAATTGCAGCACAGGGGCTCATTCGCATTCGTGGCCAAGTTAGCTATGACGGAAAAGATTTTTCAGGCTGGGGGATGCAGCCGGATCGTCGAACCATTCAAGGTGAATTAGAAAATGCTCTGGCAATTTTTTTCCGGCTCGATCGGGTTGTGGTCCAGTGTGCTGGGCGTACTGACGCTGGCGTACATGCGATTGGCCAAGTAATCCACTTTGATATCGCAGCGGAAGCTGTAATCGATATGGGCGATTTGGCCTATCGATTAAACGCCATCTTGCCTGAAGATATTACAATTCGAAAACTGGAAGTTACTGCTCCAGATTTTGATGCTCGGTTTGCTGCACTATCTCGGCGCTATGAATATTTAATGTACCAAGGAATTCGAAATCCATTATTGCGAGATCGCGCCCATCACAGCTATCTGCCACTTGATGTGCCTGCAATGCATGATGCCAGCCAGGTTCTCGTTGGCCTTCACGACTTCGCAGCTTTTTGTCGCAAGCGCGAAGGCGCAACTACCGTTCGAACTCTGATGCGCTTTGACTGGAGTGTTGAACAAGATGGCTTGATTAAGGCGCAACTTCAAGCAGATGCCTTTTGCTATTCCATGGTTCGCGGGTTAGTCGGCGCAGTCCTTGCAATTGGTGAAGGTAAGTACGACAAATCTTGGCTGCAGAGATATTTAGCTGGCAAGGAACGCGAAGCACAAGTCTTTGCAGCGCCCGCGCTGGGCTTAACTTTTATCGATGTGCAGTATCCAGACTCCAGCGAGTACACAAAGCGAATAACAGAAACGCTGCAAGCTAGGGATTCTGATGGGTCACCTTGATATCCAGCACATAACTTTCTCACTTCCAGATGGCCGCATTCTTTTGTTGGATGTCTCATTTCGAGTTGGTGAAGGCGCCATCACTGCGTTGATTGGAGCAAATGGCGCAGGCAAAACTACTTTGATGCGAATGATCGCAGGCGACGAGCCAGTGCAAGAGGGAAGTATTGCGCGAACTGGTGGACTTGGCGTGATGCGACAGTTTGTTGGACACATGACTGATGGCACGGTGCGCGATTTATTACTAACGGTTGCACCGGATGCGATCGCGCAAGCTGCAGCAAAAATCACGGCAACCGAACTGGCCATGATTGAAGACTCCAGTGAAAAAAATCAAATGGCTTACGCCCAAGCGATTGCCGATTGGGCTGATGTTGGTGGCTATGACATCGAGGTGCTTTGGGATGTTTGCACTATGGCTGCAATTCAATTGCCATTTGATACTGCCCAGCAACGCTGCGCAGGAAGCCTTTCTGGTGGCGAACAAAAGCGGTTAGTTTTAGAAGCGTTGTTACGAGGTCCAGAAGAAGTACTGCTGCTTGATGAGCCAGATAACTACTTGGATGTTCCTGGAAAAAAGTGGTTAGAGGATCAGTTAAATCAAACCAAGAAGACAGTGCTCTATGTCAGTCATGATCGCGAATTATTGGCTAATACAGCCAAACAGATTGTGACTTTGGAATTAGGGCATGCCGGAAATTCAGTTTGGATACATGGCAGTGGCTTTGCCAGTCACGGTCAAGCCCGCACAGATCGGTTTGCACGACTCGAAGAGCTTCGTAAACGTTGGGATGAAGAGCACCAGAAAATTAAGGATCTAGTCCAGATGTTAAAAGTCAAAGCCAAATTTAATGATGGCTTAGCTTCTCGTTATCAAGCGGCGCAAACACGACTACGTAAATTTGAAGAAATTGGTCCACCACAAGAGATTCCAATCGAGCAAAATGTGAAGATGCGACTCAAGGGTGGCCGTACCGGAAAGCGCGCAGTTGTTTGCGAGAAACTTTCTTTAACTGGATTAGTTGAACCATTTGATCTAGAGATTTGGTTTGGCGAACGCATCGGAGTACTCGGCGCTAATGGCTCGGGCAAGAGTCACTTTTTACGATTACTGGCAGCTGGTGGTACTGATCCAGAACTTGAGCATTTACCGATAAGCGATGTAACAATTGAACCGGTTGTTCATTCTGGAAAATCAAAACTTGGTGCGCGGATTCGACCAGGTTGGTTTGCCCAGACACACCATCACCCAGAATTAGTTGGACGCACACTTATTGAAATTTTGCATCGTGGGGATGAGCATCGAAGTGGCATGCAACAGGAACATTCGGCGCGCGCACTGGATCGTTACGGCTTAGCTGGAGCTAGCGAACAAAAGTTTGAATCACTCTCTGGCGGCCAGCAGGCAAGATTTCAAATCTTGTTGCTGGAACTATCCGGCGCCACTTTATTACTGCTCGATGAACCCACAGATAACTTAGATTTGGAATCCGCGGAAGCTTTGGAGCGAGCACTAGATGCTTTTGAAGGAACGGTTTTGGCAGTTACCCATGATCGCTGGTTCTCGCGAACTATGGATCGGTTTATTGTTTTCGGCGCAGATTCCACAGTTCGCGAATCTGATGAGCCAGTGTGGGATGAGAAGCGAGCTAAAAGGTAATCTGACAACCATGATTATGGAAACCGCATTCATGGAAATCGTCGCTGGCAAAGAACTTGAATTTGAGGCGGCAATGGAGAAAGCAAAAGCAGTCGTAGCCCTAGCCAAGGGTTTTCAAGTAATTCATGTCCATCGAGGTATCGAAGCGCCATCAACTTATTTAATTGCAATTGGTTGGGACACATTGGAAGATCACATGGTTGGTTTTCGCGAATCAGAATTATTCACACAATGGCGCGGACTGATAGGACCGTTCTTCGCAAACCCACCAGAAGTAAGTCATTGGGATTTACGGGAGTAGATTCCAGGGGTAAGCATTGGGATTTACGGGAGTAGATTCCAGGGGTAAGCATTGGGATTTACGGGAGTAGATTCCAGGGGTAAGCATTGGGATTTACGGGAGTAAATTTCTAGGGGTAAGCATTGGGATTTACGGGAGTAGCAATTTAGTTAAGCCAAAGTTCGCGCAATTGCTTGGCAAGCGTGGAACGCATCTAAATGCATTTCTTCCGAATCTGGATTTGGCCAAGAAGATTGTTTAGCAATAACAACCCCACGTGGCCGGTCAACATAAAGCATCTGACCATGAATGCCGATACCCATAATCACATCGGGATCTTCACCAGGCTTGTAACAAAATGATCGATAAACACCTTTAGGTAAGAAATCTTTAAAATCGCCAGTCTGCCATTGTGCGTAACTGCCATTTTCATAAACATCTTTTAGAAATGCGGGATCAATCGCGCCCATCCCACCATCGCGAATCATCATGCCGAATCGGGCAAGATCGCGAGGAATTGTTGATAGTCCACCAGCTGCGCGAGGGGATCCCTGGCGGTCAACCGTTATGTGTGCTGGCGCTTCTGTGCCAATCTTTGCCCAGATATATTTTGAAAGTGCCTCGGCATAAGGCATGCCACTTGCTGCTTCAATTACCCAACCAACTAAATCTGTTGTTGGAGACAAGTAACGGAATTGCTCGCCGTGGCTTCCTTCTTTTTTACGTGCGGCAATGAACTCATGCAAGTTGGGTGCACCAAGCGGCGCTGGATACCAACCAACTGAATGTCGATACGCAATGATGTCTTCGCCAGGGGTGTAGTCCTCTTCGAATTGGTAACTGGCAGCCATGTCGAGCAAGTTGCGCACTGTGGCATCACCGAATCCACTGTCCGCGACTTCTGGAACGTATTTTTTCACCAAGGCATCAACATCAAGTAGACCTTGGGCAACTAATGCTCCTACAAGCATTCCGGTAACGGATTTAGTAACACTGAAAATCATGTGTGGCTCATCATCTCCCACACCTGGTGCCAACCATTCCATGACTAGGTCTTCACCCTTTACAACAGTGAAGGAATCAGTATGAGTTGTAGTCAAGAAGTCAGCAAGCTTTGTCGCCCCATAATGCGCAGCAAAAACTACTTCAGCAAGTTCCGAGTTATATTTTTTAGCTAGTGGACGAGCGGTTTCAGCACAGTCGACCTGCGCTGTTGGGATTAATTCGCGAACGTGGCGAAATGACCAAAAAGTATTCTCTGGTAATAACCAGTTAGCTAAAGTGGGACGCGTCATGTAATTAGTATGACGCTTCACGATCCAAATCGTGCAGACTTGGAACTGCCATGATGACTAACTGGAACACAATCAAGATTGCAACCGCAGCGGTATACACCGGGCGAACCCCAAAGGCATCAACACAAACTCCTGTTACGAACATTCCAATCGGACCGCTGGCATAAAACAACGAAGTTTGAACGCCGAAAACACGACCTTGAATGTGTGGCGCAACACGCTGCTGCACAAGTGAGTTCATTAATGGATTCATTGGACCCCAGCCAAGGCCAAGCAAAAATCCAGACACTGCAAATAAACCAATCGGTGGAAAGAACGTCATTGGAATCATGGCCAGGCTTGTTGCTGCGAGAGCGCCAATAACAATAGATCGTTTCCTAAATCGCGAAACTAGCCAAGGGTAGGCAAGCATCGATGCGATGCCGCCGGCCGCCATTGACGACAGCACATAACCAAGTCCACGAGGGTCATCTATGTCTGAAAAATATTTTGGTAAAACAATAGATTCAGTTGGTAAGTAAACCATTGCCAAGAAAACAATAGAAATAGTCAAGTAGAACATTGCCTTGTCTGACTTTAAAACCTGCAGACCACGTAAGGTGCTAGACCAAAATTCCTCTTTGTCATCGATTGCTTCGCGATGCTCTAACCCAAGATCGCCGACATCCAAAAGTGCAATCAAGATAATGGCAAGTATGAAGGCAGCAAAAACTATCCACATGGAATTTGCAGCACCAACAATTGAAATTGCAACGGCGCCAATTGCTGGGCCAAGTACCCAGCCACCTGAGAAAACTGCTTCATGCCAAGAGTTGAGTTTGTCCATTGATGTGTTACTTGCTTTGGCGACATCTGGAATCAAAGATTTACGCGCTGTGTATCCAGCTGGATCAAATGCAGCGCCGAGTACCGCGAAGGTGGCAATTGAAGCGAATGTTAAGCCAAACAACGATTCCCAAATTGGAAACATCATGACCGAAATAGCAGAAAAGAAATCAGAACCTATTGAAACCCGCTTGCGTCCAAAGTGATCAATGAGTGCGCCAACAAATGGCGAGATAAAAATTCCTGGAATTGCCGAAAGTGCGACCACGATTCCAGCTTGGGTTGCGGATCCAGTGCGTTCGAAAATCAGCCAGGGAATCGTCACAATGGCAATGGCATTACTTAAGCCAGATAGGGCATTTGCCCCTTCGAGTAGGTAAAGGGGGCGCCGACGCACTTTCATCTGGCCTTAACACATCCCTTTTTCGTGGCAGTATTTGGAATTTGTCTAAATTTCCCGTAGTTATTGCCTTTTCTAGTTGTCAGCCTACCTCTTGCCCAAAGGCTCGTTTTGACCCACGCCCAGCAATGCAGGTAATCTAAGGAGTCGTTGTGCCTTTAGGCATAAGGAATAACCGTAATTTTAACCCACTTAATTTATTCAAAGAAGGCTCACTGTGCGCACGTACTCACCAAAGCCAGGCGATGTGAATCGCGAATGGCATGTAATCGATGCAACTGACGTTGTTTTAGGACGTCTTGCGTCACAAGTTGCTGTGCTCCTGCGCGGTAAGCACAAGCCAATCTTTGCACCACACGTTGACACTGGCGACTTCGTCATTGTTATTAATGCTGAAAAAATTGTATTAACAGGACAAAAGCTTTCACAGAAGATGGATTACCGTCACTCTGGTTTCCCAGGCGGCTTGCGCGCTACTAACTACATCGAATTGTTAGCAACAAACCCACGACGCGCAATTGAAAAGGCAGTCAAGGGGATGCTTCCGCACAATAAGTTGAGCGATGCTCAAATCACAAAGCTAAAAGTTTACGCAGGTCCAGCGCACCCGCACTCTGCACAGAACCCAAAGCCATTCGAGATTACTCAGGTAGCGCAGTAAGCGCTCGCGGACAAATAGATTTTTACGAAGGGAAATAACATGTCAGAGAATGAAGTATTAGAAGTAGAAGTTGGCGGCGAAGCCGAAGTTGAGTTGACGGAATACACTTCCGAAACTCCAGCAGCGGCAGCACGCGAACCACGTAAAGCACCTGACACACCCGGCGCAGCCACTGGTCGACGTAAAGAAGCGATTGCTCGCGTTCGAATTGTTCCAGGCACCGGACGTTGGACAATTAACGGACGCACACTTGAAGATTACTTTCCAAACAAAGTTCATCAGCAACTTGTGAACGATCCTTTCAAGACTCTTAACTTTGAAGGTGCTTACGACGTACTTGCCCGCATCGATGGTGGCGGAATTTCTGGTCAGGCTGGCGCATTGCGTCTAGGTGTGGCTCGCTGCTTAAATGCCATTGATCTTGAAGGTAACCGCGCTGACCTTAAGAAGGCCGGCTTCCTTACTCGCGATGCACGTATCAAGGAGCGCAAGAAGTACGGCCTGAAGAAGGCTCGTAAGGCTCCACAATACTCAAAGCGTTAATCTATGTCGGGCCGACTATTTGGCACCGATGGCGTTCGTGGTTTAGCGAACGGATTACTTACAGCTGAATTAGCAACCAATCTTGGTGTTGCTGCTGCGCAAGTTTTAGGCGAACGTGGCGAATTCGATAAGCACAAAACGGATCGCCCATTTGCCATTGTTGGACGCGACCCACGAGCAAGTGGTGAGTTCCTGCAGTCAGCAATTTGTGCGGGCTTAGCCAGTGCAGGTGTTGATGTGATTGACGTCGGTGTTGTGCCGACGCCGGCTGTTGCCTTCCTGACTGATCACACTGGCGCCGACTTAGGCGTGATGCTTTCTGCCTCACATAATCCAATGCCAGATAACGGAATTAAGTTTTTTGCGCGCGGTGGTGTCAAGTTAGATGATGCGATTGAGGATGCCATAGAGGCTCACTTAAAAATAACAAATAATTTGCCGACAGGTTCTGGCGTGGGTCGAATCCGAAGTGATCACGATTTGATTGAAAAGTATCTGCACCACTTAACTGCCAGCATCTCAAATTCACTAGATGGCCTAAAAGTTGTCATTGATGGCGCCAATGGCTCAGCCTCCCTTGTTGGACCAGAAGCATTGCGAAGAGCAGGCGCTCAAGTCGTGTCTATTCACTGCGAACCTGATGGCCTAAACATAAATGACAAATGTGGTTCGACACACATGGAAGATTTATTTGCCGCAGTTATTGCGCATGGCGCTGATGTTGGCATTGCACATGATGGCGATGCTGATCGATGTTTAGCGGTGGACGCAGCAGGAAACTTCGTTGATGGTGATGAAATTCTGGCAATTTTGACTGTTGGTAGAAAAGCCCGTAATGAGTTAGTCGGCAATACGGTCGTTGCGACAGTTATGTCGAACCTTGGATTCAACATTGCTATGCGTGGACAGGGCATTGAAGTTATCGCAGCAGCAGTCGGTGACCGCTATGTTCTAGAAGAAATGCGCAATGGTGGGTTCACGATTGGCGGCGAACAAAGTGGGCACGTAGTACTAAGTGAATTTGCAACAACTGGTGATGGTGTATTAACAGCGCTACATCTACTTTCGGAAATGAAGCGCACCGGTAAAACATTGGCCGAGCTTGCAAGTTTGGTTACAAAATTGCCGCAAGTTTTAATCAATGTACCGAACGTTGAAAAGTCTGCTGTCACAAAATCAGAGGTAGCCGACGCCGTGATCCGAATGGAAAAAGAACTTGGCGAAACTGGTAGAATTTTGCTTCGCAGCAGTGGAACTGAACCACTGATTCGCGTCATGGTCGAGGCTGCAACTGCGCAACAAGCGCAAGATGTTGCACAAGAACTTGCCGAAGTTGTCGCTACTCATTGCGCAATCTCGAAATAGCACATTAGTTACAGATAGACTTAAAACTATGTGCGGAATCGTTGGTTATGTTGGTCCGCAACAAGCCCAGAATGTAGTTATCGAAGGTTTACGTCGCCTCGAATACCGCGGGTATGACTCAGCTGGAATTGCAATTGTTTCTGATCACGCCATCCAGAGTCGTAAGAAAGCTGGCAAGTTAGCGAACCTTGAAGCCGAGTTGCTGGCAAGTCCGATTTCTGGATCTAATACTGGAATTGGTCACACTCGTTGGGCCACTCATGGTGCGCCAAATGATGTCAATGCTCATCCACATGTGAGTGAAGATGGCAGGATTGCGGTAATCCATAACGGCATTATCGAAAACTTTGCGATGCTTCGTGACAAATTAATTGCCGAAGGCGTGACGCTGCGCAGCCAAACTGACACAGAAGTCGTTGCCCACTTGTTGTCAAAGCAAATGAAATCTACCCCTGGCTTAGCTGACGCGTTACGTGAAGTTTGCCAAGTGCTAACTGGTGCATTCACTTTAGTGGTTGTGCATGCAGATACCCCTGACGTCGTTGTTGCAGCCAGACGAAATTCGCCACTTGTAGTTGGACGTGGTGTTGGTGAGAATTTCTTAGCATCAGATGTTGCGGCATTTATCGCGCACACAAGAAATGCCATCGAACTTGGCCAAGATCAGATTGTGGAGATCACGCCGAACTCAATTGAAGTAACAGATTTCTTCGGTAAGCCCGCTCCGTTCACTGAGTATGAAGTTACATGGGACGCGGCAGCTGCCGAAAAAGGTGGCTTTGATTTATTCATGCTCAAAGAAATTGCAGAGCAGCCTAAAGCTGTTGCAGATACTCTTCTTGGGCGCATCGACAAGGCTGGCAAAGTAACACTTGACGATCTTGGACTTGATGATGAGTACTTAAAGTCCATCGACAAAATTGTGATTACCGCCTGTGGAACTGCGTATCACTCTGGCTTAATTGCTAAGTACGCCATAGAGCATTGGACTCGAATTCCATGTGAAGTAGAACTTGCGAGTGAATTTAGATATCGCGACCCGATTTTGACTCCGACAACTTTGGTAGTTGCCATCAGTCAATCTGGGGAAACCATGGACACTCTTATGGCTATGCGTTATGCCCGTGAACAAGGCGCAAAAGTATTAGCCATTTGCAATAGCAATGGTTCAACAATTCCTCGCGAGAGCGACGCTGTGGTTTACACGCATGCTGGCCCCGAGATCGCAGTCGCATCGACAAAAGCATTCCTAACTCAAATTGTTGCTTGCTACCTGTTCGCCATGTACCTAGCGCAAACCCGAGGCACGGGCTTTGGCGCAGATGCGGCAAAAGTGGCTCTGGAATTAAATGACATGCCGAATTTGATTGACTTAGTTCTCGATACCAGCGAAGGCGTAAAAGCTATTGCCAAGGAATTAATTGACAAGCAATCTGTACTATTTCTTGGCCGAAGCGTTGGATTCCCAGTTGCACTTGAAGGTGCGTTAAAACTTAAAGAACTTGCATACATGCACGCAGAAGGCTTTGCGGCTGGCGAACTTAAGCATGGACCAATCGCATTGATCGAAGAGGGTATTCCAGTCTTTGTTGTGGTCCCACCAAAAGATGATGAACTTCACGACAAAATTGTTTCCAACATTCAAGAAGTTCGTGCTCGTGGCGCCTTAACAATTGTCTTGGCGGAAGAAGGCGATGAGTCAATTAATGAATTTGCTGACCACATTATTCGCTTGCCAAAATGCCCAGCTTTAATGCAGCCATTAGTTGCAACTGTGCCGCTACAAATCTTCTCGTGTGAGATGGCAACAGTTAAGGGTTATGACGTGGATCAGCCACGGAATCTGGCCAAGAGTGTGACAGTTGAATAACTAAAGTAAGTTCGAGTTTGAAAAATCCAGTATTAACGGCAAGGTTAAGTCATGGCAATTGTAGGTATCGGCGTTGACGTTGTTGACCTAGCGCGCTTTTCCAGCCTGGTAGATCGAACCCCACAAATCATTGATCGCTTATTCACAAAAGAAGAGCAAGTAAGCGCCGACGGTCACCAATTGCCACTCATATCTTTAGCTGGAAGATTTGCCGTAAAAGAAGCTGTTGCTAAAGCGTTAGGTGCGCCGGCAGGTATGGCTTGGCATGATTGTGAAGTTAGCAATGGTGGCGCACCAACAATTTCGATTAGCGGCACGGTCGCGCAGGTAGCTACAAAACTTTCAATTACGAACTGGCATGTCTCAATAAGTCATGATGGTCCTGTGGCAATTGCATATGTGATCGCGGAAAAGATCTAGGGGAAGTGAATCAAAAGTGACTGCACATGTAACTGCTCGCATTGACCTCGGCGCACTCGCACATAACGTTCGGGTTTTGAAAACTCGCATTGATGGTCGCAAACTTATGGTCGTAGTAAAAGCTGATGCTTATGGACACGGACTTGTTAAATGTGGCCAAGCTGCTGTTAACGCTGGCGCAGATTATTTAGGAGTTGCACTTTTAGAAGAAGGTGTTGCGTTGCGTGAAGGTGGTGTGCCAGGCCCAATTCTTGCTTGGTTAAATACCCCACACGATCGATTTGCTGAATGCATAGCGCGCGACATTGATCTTGGTGTTAATTCTTTAGCGACTTTGAAAGAGATATCTAATGCTGCCTATTCCGTTGATCGAGTGGCTCGGTTGCATGTAAAAGTTGATACTGGATTGCATCGAAATGGAGTTTTGTTAGCTGATCTCCCAGAATTGATTACGGCGCTAACAAGAGCTGAAGCAGAAGGAACTGTAAAAGTTGTTGGCGTGATGTCTCACTTTGCTTATGCTGATGAACCGAGCAATCCGACTATTACGGCGCAAATTGCTGAATTTAAATCTGCTGTGGACCAACTAGATGCCGCTGGATTTGAATTGGAAGTTCGACACCTTGCTAACTCAGCTGCGACTTTGGGACTATCGCAGGCTTACTTTGACATGGTTCGCCCAGGTGTAGCGGCCTACGGAGTATCACCTGGCGAAGAAGTTGGCCGCGCTTTAGATTTTGACTTGAAACCTGTTATGACTTTGTGCGCGCCGATTTCATTACTTAAAAATGTGCCAGCAGGTTCTGGCGTTTCCTACGCACATCAATACCACACCACAAGTGATACGACCTTGGCTCTAATTCCTGCTGGGTATGCAGACGGTGTTCCACGTAGCGCCTCAGGCAAAGGACCAGTTTTAGTGGGCGGGGAAATTCGTAAAGTAGCTGGTCGAATTTGTATGGACCAATTCGTGCTCGATGTTGGTGGACTAAACGTTGGACTAAGTCAGGAAGTTATTCTCTTTGGCGATCCGGCACGCGGCGAACCAAGTGTTGAGGATTGGGCCGAAGCTGCTGGAACTATTTCCTATGAAATCATCACCCGTATTGGGCCGCGAGTGCATCGCGAATTTATAAATAACTCTTGGTAGTTCGATGAACATTTTAATTTCATCGTCGAAAGACATGCAGACGCTTGGCGCTCGAGTCGCAGAACTGCTTGTTGCTGGGGACGTTGTTGTTCTAGACGGTCCACTTGGCGCAGGTAAAACCACTTTTGCCCAAGGTTTAGCAGAACAGCTTGGTGTGCAAGGACGTGTCACTAGTCCAACATTTGTCGTCTCGCGAATTCATAACGCAAAACCTGGTGGCCTTGCCCTAGTTCACGTTGATGCCTACCGACTCGTTGGACCAAACGATTTAGTTGATCTGGATTTGGACAATGTCGAAAATGCTGTTTTTTTAATTGAGTGGGGCTCGCCATACGTTGCAAGTTTTACTGACAACTGGCTAGAACTTCGAATTGATCGCAGTTTTGATTTAAGCGACATTGATGATGCATCCAGTGGACTGCGACTTGTAGACATTGCAGCCTTTGGTTCGCGCTGGGCCAATATTGAATTAGCTGGATTAGCAAAATGAACGTATTGGCAATTGACACCTCAGTTGGTGTGAGCGTTTCAGTCTTAACTAGCAATGGCGAGTTAACACATGCCATTTCCTCTGCACATGGCATGCAGGGAGAACTCACCGCTGAGCTAATTTCACAGACGATATCTAACGCAGGAATTACCATTGCGGAAATTTCTGATGTCGTAATTGGTGTTGGCCCGGGGCCATTTACTGGGTTGCGCGTTGGGATCGTAACTGCTGTGGTGTTTGGTTATGCCAGAGATATTCCAGTTCATGGCATCTGCTCATTAGACGCGGTTTCATTTGATTACGGCAAGCCCTGCATTGTTGTAACTGATGCCAGGCGAAAAGAACTTTACTGGGCGCAATTTAATGGCGGACGTATTGGCGAGCCACAAGTTACAAAACCTGACGTATTAGCAACCCAATTTTCGGGCATGGATTTTGTCGGTCCGGGCGCTCAGTTGTATCCAGAATTTATTAATGGCCAAGTCATAAAATTACGAGCTGGCGCTTTAGCGCAGTTATTTGCTACAGGAAGCGCGCAACTTGTTGAAGTAAAGCCGATGTACTTGCGCAAGCCAGATGCAGTAGAGCCGACTATTCGAAAGTCGGTACTTTGATGGTTGAGATCCGCCCTATGACGAAAGCTGATGTCCCAGCAGTAAAAATTATCGAAGATGACCTATTTCCAATCGATGCGTGGACTGAATCACTTTTCTTAGATGAATTAGCGCAAGTATTACTGTCTCGAGAAGTTGCAGTAGCCGTTAATGCCGATCTTATTGTTGGCTATGCCTCGTTTCGCTATGTTGGCAAACAAGGCGACATTAATACCGTGGCAGTTTCTCGGTCAGCGCAAGGTAAAGGTATTGGCACGATGTTGATGGATTGGCTAGAAGCGCAGGCAGAAAAGTATAAAGTCCGAGAAATCTTTCTTGAAGTCCGTAGCGATAATGAAGCCGCAATTGCGATGTATACCGCGCGAGATTATCAACGAATCGACATCCGGCGAAATTATTACGGGAACACAATTGATGCAATCATTATGCGCAAGAAGGTGAACAATGTCTGAGCCATTGATTTTGGGTATTGAAACTTCTTGCGACGAAACAGGAATTGGTATTGTCCGAGGCACTACCCTGCTGGCAGATGAAGTTGCATCAAGTGTTGCTGAGCATGCCAGATTTGGTGGGGTAGTTCCTGAAGTTGCAAGTCGCGCTCACTTAGAAGCTATGGTTCCAACAATTGAACGGGCTTGCCAAAGTGCCAAAATAAAACTTTCAGAAGTAGATGCGATCGCCGTTACTTCGGGCCCTGGCCTAGCTGGCGCGTTACTGGTTGGTGTAGCAGCAGCGAAGTCACTTGCAGTGGCTTTAGGTAAGCCAATTTATGGTATTAACCATTTGGCAGCGCATGTTTGTGTGGATCAGCTTGAGCATGGGCCACTTGATGAGCCAAGTATTGCGCTATTGGTATCGGGCGGGCATTCCTCGCTACTGCTTATTCCTGACATAACCCAGGATGTAGTGCAACTAGGACAAACAATTGATGACGCAGCCGGTGAAGCTTTCGACAAAATTGCACGAGTATTGGGCCTACCCTTTCCAGGTGGACCGTACATAGATCAAGCGGCACTTGATGGAAACCCAAATGCAATTGATTTTCCACGTGGCCTATCTACACCTAAAGATTTACTGAAGCATCGTTTTGATGTTTCATTCTCAGGATTAAAAACTGCCGTTGCCCGTTGGGTGGAATCCGAACAGCGCTCAGGCAACAAAATTATGGTTAACGATGTAGCAGCTTCATTCCAAGAGGCAGTAGTTGATGTATTGCTGCGCAAAGCAATTGATGCGTGCTTAACAAATGAGGTAAATACTTTAGTTATTGGTGGTGGAGTAGCAGCGAACACTCGCTTGCGCGCAGTTGCTGCGCAGCGCTGCTCTGAGCACAAGATCACTTTACGAATTCCTAGCCCAGCCCTTTGCACTGATAATGGGGCAATGGTTGCAACCCTTGGTTCTGAATTAGTTAAGCGCGGGCGGGATACGTCACAATTAAGTTTCGCGACAGATTCGTCGATGGATATAAAAGTAGTGGTGGCCTCGTGACTCAGAGTTTTGCAAGTTGGTTGGCGCAGGGTCCCTGGCCTATCGATGGTGGGCTATCTGGCGAATTAGAAAAACGTGGCCATGACTTGTCAGACAAACTTTGGTCTGCAAGATTGCTGCGAGATGCACCAGAGGCTATCGCGCAGGTGCACCAAGATTACGTTAACTCTGGTGGGCGTGTTTTGATAACTGCTTCATATCAAGCAAGTCGCATGGGTTTCGTAGCAACCGGTATGACGCAAGATCAAGCAGATGACTTGATGCGGCTTTCTGTCACGCTTGCAAAAGAAGTTGCTTTGCATGCTCCGGAAAAAGTTTGGGTAGCGGCGAGCGTGGGTCCCTACGGCGCAGTCCTTGGCGGCGGCCAAGAGTATGTCGGCAATTATGGGGTGGCACATGATGACTTAGTTAAGTTCCATCGGGAGCGAATTGCGATACTTGCCAGCGCCAAGCCCGACTTGTTTGCCTGCGAAACAATTCCTGATTTAGATGAAGTCCGAGCTCTAGTTGAGGTGCTGGCAGATTACCCAGACATTCCTGCTTGGATCACTATGAGCGCCCAGGATGCACACTCAACCTGCGCTGGTCAAGGCATTGGCCATTTAGCTGAGTTAGTTAGTGGGAGTCCTTGCGTTGTTGCAATCGGAGTGAATTGCACGAAACCTGAATTCGTCACTTCGCTATTACACAAACTTGCAGCAAAATCCTCCTTACCGCTGGTGGTCTATCCAAATGCTGGCCGAGTCTGGGACGGGAAAAACATGTGCTGGATTGGCGAGGGCCATGACAAATTGCCTGCACAAATTGTTTCTGAGTGGGTAAAGGCTGGCGCTAATTTAATCGGTGGTTGCTGTGGACTTGGGCCAGAGGCAATTAGCCAATTGGATTTGGATTTAGTTCAAGCCAGAAATTCGACGGCAAAGTAAAGCCTGGGGCCCAGCATCATCTCGATAGATTGCAACAATCAACTCTTGATTTCCTGGTACGGTAACTTTCACCACTGATTTACGAATTGCTTCAACATCGAGTTGCATGCCTCGTGTCATGATCGTAACTCCGGCTGCAGGAACATTTTTTGCTCGAGCTACTAGTTCTTTATCTGAATACTTAAACACTGACTCAATGAGCAAGGCACTTGCTTGAAGTGGATCCTGCTTAAGCATGTTGCCAACTCCAGCTTCGTCATCGGTGGTCAACCAAGCTATGTGTTCATTCACAAGCCCACCATTAATTGACTCGGCAAGGGGAGTGAGCGCGCTAGCGCGGATCAAGGCTGAATCAGGAATAACTAAGTACTTGCCAAGATCCTGTGTGCGTGTCTGACTCTCACCTTGCACCTCGATGTGATTTTCGGATTTAGCGGATATTAAAACTGCGGCGCGGACTCCAGTTCCAGGGAATGAAATAAAACATTCAAGTAGATCGCCAGCAGAGCTGAGCCATTTTGCATCCCAATTTCCAATTTCAGACTTGTCCATTCCAGGAGCAACTTTCGCCATAACAGGAAATCGAGAAGCAATTTCAATAATTGAATCCCAAGAAGGTGACCAAAGTTGGGGGTTGAATATTCGCTTTGCTTGTCCAAGAGCGGATTTGGAACCATGGGGATCTCGTCGGGCTGGATCAATAAAAACCACATCGACGTCAGCTGGAATTTGAAAAGTCGTAGCATCAGCGCAGAGAACCGTAACACCAAATTCAGCGAGATTAAATTGCGCATATTCGGCAACTGTTGGATCAATTTCGATCGCAGTAACTTTTAGATCCGCACTTGCAAACTCTCGAGAATCAAAACCCAATCCACATGTCAGGTCAAGTACGTGTGCATTCTTACCAAATTTTTTTACGATTTCTTGCGCCCGATATTTTGCGATGACTGGCCGAGTTGCTTGACTAATACCGTCGTGCGTGAGCAACAAATTGTTGGCAGGGGAACCCCAACGCTCTTCTAGGCGAAGCTGCAATCCTGCCTGAGACATAGCTTGTGAAATTAACTCTGCAGCAATTTCGGGGTACTGCTTTCGAAGCGCTGGAACTGCTCGAAGTGGATCACGGTATTCACGTGCTGATCTAATTACCTCCTGACCTAACGGGCTTATTAGCCAGGAAATGCTCATACCCCAATCTAAGGGAGTCCAGGAATTGGTAGAGTTATTAGGTGTCCACGCGCCCCCGCGTGACCGCAGGAGGCTAGTAAAAAGTGTCAGTAACCTCGCGCGGCTCGCGTCAACTTGAAGGCGATCGCGAAGAACTGATTGCTCAAGTAGAAAAATCAATTGCACCAGAACTCAAACCAGTAGTTTCTAGATATTTTGATTTAGTTGCTCCCGAAGATGTTGTCAGAGCACAAGTTCGCGACTTGCAGGCCATGATTGAGTCCCACGTGGCCCTCGGAAATACTCGCAAAGCTGGATCCGCAAAGGTTTGTGCAATTTCGCCTACTTTGGCAGAGGATAATTGGCACTCACTTCGTACCGTTGTTCAAGTCGTCACCGATGACATGCCGTTCTTAGTGGATTCGGTATCCGCTGAATTATCCCGTCAAGATCGTTCGATAAGGGTTGTGATCCATCCAAGATTCTTGGTTAAGCGCGATGTAGATGGAAAATTGATTGAGATTTTAGATCAAGACATGACCTCGAGTGACGATGCTCCAGAAGGGGCATTGAAAGAGTCTTGGATAAGTGTTGAAGTAGATCGAGAAAGTGACGCACATGCACTTGCCACGATTGAGGAGAGAATTTATCAGGTTCTCGCAGACGTCCGGGCCACCGTTACTGACTGGCCCGCAATGCAGCAGAAGCTTGATGATGTCATCACAGAAGTTCAAGCCGCCACCGGACTTATTGGCCGTGAACGTGATGAGGCTATTGAATTTTTGAGTTGGTTATCTGATAACCATTTCACTTTCATCGGATATTCAAAATATGCACTTGTGAAAAACAAACTTGCAAATGTGCAAGGTGCTGGTCTTGGTACATTGCGAGACACTGCTGGTGGCAGCTACTTAAGCGAAGATGACTATGACCATTCCAGCATGAACTCGCTTATGGTCATCACTAAAGCAAAAATGCGAGCAACAGTTCACCGCTCGGTTTATCTGGACTACGTTGGTATCCGCCAGATTGATGCCACAGGACAACAAATTGGTGAGCATCGATTCCTCGGGCTATTTTCCTCCGCGGCTTACACTCAGTCAGTCACCTCAATCCCCGTTATTTCAAATAAGGTGCAAGATGTAATTGAATCGATGGGACTAGGCCGAGATTCCCATAGTGGCAAAGACTTGATGCAATTTTTAGAGACTTATCCACGAGATGAAATGTTCCAAATTTCAGGAGTGGAGTTAGAGAAAGTTGCACTGCGTGTCTTGCAATTCCAGGAACGTCGCCAGGTGCGCTTGTTTACTCGCACCGAAGTACTAGGGCGCTACGTTTCCGTCCTCGTATATTTCCCACGTGATCGTTACACAACAGAAGTTCGCCTTCGCATGGAAGCAATTTTGCTAGAAACCTTCGGTGCAACTTCAGTTGACCACACCGCACGCGTTTCAGAGTCTGTTTTAGCCCGCTTACACTTTGTTTTACGTAAACCGCGAGGTAAGGACATACCGGAAATAGATTTGGAGCTTCTTGAATCGCGAATAACTGATGCTGCCAGATTCTGGGAAGACGATTTTGCGGATTCTCTTATTGACCAAGTAGGTGAGGAAGAGGCGTTACGTTTAACTCGCACGTGGATTGATGCATTCCCTGAATCGTTCAAGGAAGATGTGCTCGCAGATAGCGCTGTGTCACACCTAAAAATATTAGAAAGTTTGGAAACTCAGCCTGAAGGGCAGATAAGAGTTTCGATGTATACCCCGGCAATTCCAGAGGATGGAACCCGCCGGTTCACTATTTATTGCATTGGTAATTCGATCACGTTATCTTCAGTCCTGCCTATCCTGCATGATCTTGGTGTTGAAGTAATTGACGAGCGTGCCCACGATTTGCGCCGTGCTGATAAAAGTATTGCTTGGGTTTATGACTTTGGTTTAAGTTTTGATGCGACAAATGTCCCTTTGCTTGATTCACTTTCACAACGATTCTGTGATACTTTCACTGCTTCCTGGCTAGGTGAAGTAGATAGCGATCCATTTAATGCACTTGTAATTCATGGCGGACTTACCGCTCGCAACGTAGGAATTATTCGTGCTTATGCTGCGTACTTGCGTCAAGCCGGAACACCATTTAGTCAGGGATATTTCCAACAAGTACTTTTGGCAAACGTTGGAATTGTCCAGTTACTACTTCACTTATTCATTGTTAGATTTGATCCTCACTTCGCAGGAGACCGAAACTTGAAGCAACAGGAGCTTGAAGTAAAAATTGAATCAGCGCTGGAGGCAGTTGCAAGTTTAGATCACGATCGAATTATGCGAGCAAGTGTCGCACTTGTGCTGGCGACACTAAGAACAAATGTTTATCAACATGATTCAGCAGGGAACTATTTGCAAGTAATGGCTTTCAAATTGGATCCTTCAATGGTCCCTGATTTACCGCTGCCGCTTCCTAAATTTGAAATTTGGGTTTTCTCACCACGTGTTGAAGGTGTCCACTTACGCTTTGCGGCAGTGGCGCGCGGCGGATTACGTTGGTCAGATCGACAGGAAGATTTCCGTATCGAAATCCTTGGCCTAGTTAAAGCCCAAATGGTGAAGAACACCGTTATTGTGCCGACCGGGGCAAAGGGTGGATTCGTGCTTAAACGAGGTCCAGAACCGAGCAATCGCGATGCCTGGTTGGCAGAAGGCATTGCCTGTTACCAAATGTTTATTGGGGCACTTCTTGATGTAACGGACAATCTTGTTAATGGTGAAGTAATTCCACCAAAAGAAGTTGTTCGCCATGATGTTGATGACCCATATTTAGTAGTTGCTGCCGATAAGGGAACTGCAACGTTCTCAGATATTGCAAACAAGATCTCAGTCGATCGTGGTTTCTGGATGGGCGACGCTTTCGCATCCGGTGGTTCTGTTGGCTATGACCACAAGGCGATGGGAATCACAGCAAAAGGTGCCTGGGAGTCAGTAAAACGTCACTTCCTAGAACTAGGTCTTAACACCCAAACACAAGACTTCACTGCAGTTGGCATTGGAGACATGAGCGGCGATGTGTTTGGAAATGGCATGTTACTTTCCGAGCACATTCGCTTGGTAGCAGCTTTTGATCATCGACACATTTTCCTAGACCCAAATCCAGATGCGGCAAAGTCATTTGTTGAGCGTCAGCGCTTATTCACTTTGCCAAGATCTTCTTGGGAAGATTACAACGTTAAATTAATTAGCAAAGGTGGTGGGATCTATCCGCGCACCGTTAAGTCCATCGACTTAACTGCTGAAGTAAAGCTGGCACTTGGTATAAGTGCGGAAGTTACAAGTCTTACACCAAATGAACTGCTAACTAAAATTCTCCTAGCCCCAATAGATCTGTTGTGGAACGGTGGCATTGGTACTTATCTAAAAGCAAGCACCGAAACTCACGCGCAGGTCGGTGATAAGGCAAACGACGCAATCCGGGTTAATGGAAGTGAAATTCGGGCGCGAGTTGTCGGTGAGGGTGGAAACTTAGGCGCTACTCAATTGGGTCGAATTGAAGCTGCTCGTGCTGGCGTGAAACTCAACACCGATGCAATAGATAACTCTGCAGGTGTAGATACTTCCGATCACGAAGTAAATATAAAGATTTTGCTTGATCAGGCAGTGACCGCAGGAAGCATGACAATTGTGGATCGCAATGCCCAGCTTGCAGCGATGACTAACGAAGTTGGCGAGTTAGTGCTGCGCGACAACTATGAGCAGAATTTAATTTTGGCTCAGGCCCGCTATCAAGCACCCGAAATGCTAAGGGTTCATCAGCGCTTAATGCAATCACTTGAAGCTGAAGGATTGCTAAATCGTACGATTGAATTCCTCCCAACAGATGCCCAAATTGATTTATTGGATGCCCAAGGCTCAGGCTTAACTTCTCCAGAACTTTCAGTTTTGATGGCTTACGTAAAGATTGATCTAACTAGAGATCGCGCAAATGAGGACATTGTCAATGAGTCTTGGTGCCAAGACCTTCTCAGTAGTTATTTCCCAACTGACTTGCGCCAGGGGTATGCCACTCTAATGGCGAGCCATCCACTTCGAAAAGAAATTATTTCAACGGCCATGACCAATGAAATGGTTAATCGTGGTGGCGCAACTTATGCGTGGCGCGCAGCAGAAGAAAGTGGCGCAGGAGCCGCCGAAATATTTAGAGCATTTGTAGTCTCACGTGATGTATTTGGATTTAAATCACTTTGGGCGCAACTTGAAAAACTAGACGGCCAAGTTTCAACCGATTGCCAAATTGAATTACTCCTAGAGGCTAGAAGATTACTTGATCGCGCAACACGTTGGTTCCTGCAGTCACGAGGTGGGCGACTAAATGTGGAAGCAGAAGTTTCAAAGTTCGCTGAAACTGTCTCGCAATTGACGGATCGAGTCCCAGATTTCTTACGTGGAGCTGAACAAGAACGCTTAACGAATAACGTTAAGCGCTACGAGAGTCAGGGTGTGCCGCGACAAATCGCGCGTCGGATCGCTGCGCTGTTGGATGAATTCTCGCTATTAGATGTCATTGAGATTTCAGCGCGCGAAAGTGAAGACCCTGCTCAAATCGTAGATCTGTACTTTGCGCTAAGTGAACGCTATGACGTTGATCGAATGCTGTTTCAGATAACGGCATTGCCAAGAGCTGATCGTTGGACAGCCTATGCGAGAACTGCGCTGCGAAGTGATCTTTACGTAGCGTTAGCCGCTCTCGTATCCAGAGTTGTTCAAGCAACTTCAGCCAGCGATTCCGTGGATCAGCGAATCACTAATTGGGAGTCAAAATTCCCAGAGGGAGTGGCGCGAACAAGAGCCACACTTAATGAGATTGCTCACAGTGAGCAAAATGACTTAGCGACACTGTCAGTTGCATTGCGCGCAATTCGTACACTTGCCGGCCAGGGTGGAAACTGATCCACGGTCCCCAAGTTTCTCCTCGCTAAATTTCCAAAGTATTCTTAATAAGTGGATTCCGTATTCTTAGCTGCTGCCCTGACGGGTCAGGTCACAGATTGGCTCGATAGTTATGGGCCAATTCTTTTTTATGTGATTGTTTGGGGCTTGGTATTCGCTGGAACTGGATTACTAATTGGTGCCTTCATTCCGTTTATTACTGGCGATTCATTAATATTTGCGGCGGGTCTATTGGCAGCCACGAGTGATTCCGTTGAAATTCAGGTACTGACAGTTGGCATTGGTCTGGCTGCATTTATCGGTGATCAGACTGGATTTGTTTTAGGCCGTCACTTTGGCCGGCCATATTTAGACAAACGAGAAGGCCCAAAACTAAAATCAGCAATTGCGAAATCTGAGAAGTTTTATTACGAACTTGGCTGGTGGGCTGTAGTTGTATCGAGATTCATGCCGTGGGCTCGAGTTCTGATACCGGCAATCGCGGGCATCGCTCGAATGAATTACTACAAGTTTTTGAGCGCTAACTTTGTTGGCGCAATTTCATGGGGTGTTGGTTTATCGCTTGCGGGTTACTACGCCGCAACAATTCCTGCAGTTAAAACTGGCTCCTACGCAATAGCAACATTCTTTATTGTTGGTTCAATCATCGCGGGTGTGCGTAGCTGGCTCAACAATAGAAAACTCGCATAGCAACTGATTTCTTTTGGCAACATGGTTTTTCATGATCTGTGGAAAACAATAATTTATGACTAAATACCTTTCTTGAAACCTTCTTCCTTGCATAGTTATCCACAGTTATTTTTGAGCGCGTGACTTGTGTATCAATTCCGGCCTAAGGTTCATTCACTCGGCTTGATTTCGAGTCGCAGCAACAGGGGTAGCTCATGCCAGGTCTAGTAAGTGATGTGGTTCAAGAAGTTCGGGCGCGGGTTTGGACTGGAGGGATCAGCCCGCAAGATGAATCTACTGAACTGCGTCACATCGTTGAAGATATTCTGGCGCGTGAAAGAAATTCAAGTGAATTTAAATTTGACGCTGAGCCCCTGTTGCCCGTTGCCGAACACATTACATCGCACATTTCCGGTTTTGGACTACTGCAACCACTGCTCGATGATCCCGAAATTGAAGAGATTTGGATTAATGAACCAGATCGCATTTTTGTAGCGCGCCACGGTAGAAGTGAGCTAACAAATGTGATTCTCGATGAAGTTGAGGTTCGAGGCCTAGTTGAGCGCATGTTGGCTGCCTCAGGACGACGCGTTGACTTATCCAACCCATTTGTAGACGCCACGTTGCCAGATGGCTCCCGCTTACATGTTGCAATTCCTGACATCACTCGCAAGCACTGGTCAGTGAACATCAGAAAATTCATCATGGGCACCAAGTCCCTTGACGGCCTAGTTGAGGCTGGAACTCTAACTGACCAAGCAGCTGCGTTTCTTCAAGCCAGCGTGTTGGCAGGCTTAAATATCATCGTCGCCGGGGCAACTCAAGCCGGAAAAACCACGCTGATGAACGCGTTACTAAACAGTGCGCCATCCAGTGAGCGAGTTATCACGTGCGAGGAAGTATTTGAACTTCAATTAACGAGCCCAGACTGGGTGGCACTGCAAACCCGACAAGCAAGCCTTGAAGGAACCGGAGAAATTCCCTTGCGCCGGTTAATTAAAGAAGCTCTGCGAATGCGGCCCTCAAGATTGGTCATTGGGGAAGTGAGGCAGGAAGAAGCGCTGGACTTACTTGTTGCAATGAATGCTGGAATGCCTAGCATGTGCTCCATTCATGCAAACGGCGCTCGAGAAGCAATTTCAAAATTGTGCTTGTTACCAATGCTGGCTGGCAGCAACGTTTCTGCAGAGTTTGTAATTCCAACGGTTGCATCTGTTGTTGACATTGTGGTCCATACTGCGCTGCAACTTGATGGCACTCGAAGCGTGCAGCAAATAACTTCCATTACTGGCCGAGTTGAGGGAAGCAATATTGAAACGGGAGACATTTTTAGTACCCAAAACTCGCGATTAGTTCCGCAGGGAATTTTCCCAGGAAAGCAGGAAAACTTTTCGGCGCGTGGAATAGATCTTGCGAGACTGGTAGGCGCATCAGCATGGGTTTAATTCTTGGTCTGCTTATAGGTATTGGGCTACTACTTACATGGAGCGCAATTAAGGAGCCAATAAAATTTGATATTAGTAATTTAACAAAACTGTCCTCACGTTTTTATCGCCACAAAATTATTGATGCGCAGCTTTGGCCTGATGTGGTGGACGATTTGGCTTCAGCGGTGCGCGCTGGACTCTCGCTTCCACAGGCAGTTGCAGAACTATGCATAAGCGGCCCTGAAGTACTGCGTCCAGCATTTGAATTATGTCGAGCAAAGTATCAAGCAACCGGTGATTTCACAACGGGCTTGAATCTTATAGCTGAGGAATTACACGATCCGCATGCAGATAAATTTGTGACTTCACTGCAGGTCGCTTATGAAGTAGGTGGCGCAGATCTTGGAGTATTACTTCGCACGCTCTCGGAAGTGTTGCGTGAGGGTTTAGTGACCCGTGGCGAAATTTTAACGCGACAAGGCTGGACAGTGAGTGCCGCACGACTTGCAGTTGCTGCCCCTTGGGCAACTGCTTTAGTTCTTTCAACTAGGGCCTCGACTGCGAGCGTTTACACTTCACCGGGTGGAATACGAATGCTTGCTGTTTGCGCCGTTGTTTCAATAGGTGCTTACTTTGCAATGATGTACATCGCTAAGCTGCCACAGGAAGACAGGTTACTGGCATGAGTGGGTTCTTCATTGGTGCGATACTCGGAATCGGAGTAGTACTTGTAGTGACAGCAGTGTTTCGCCCACAACCTTCTATGGCTGATGCCATAGCTCCATATGTCGGCGCAACTTCAATAACTAGAGAGTCACTTGCTAGCAAAGCGCTTGGATTCTTGAATGAACTTCTCACCACTCGCCAAATTTCACCCTGGGCAAGTGACCGAAACATCTCTACTTGGTTGCGGCAGTCAACAAAAAATTACTCACTTGCCGCGTTTCGCCGCAATCAAATTGTCACGGCAAGTTTGTGGCTGTTAGGCGCAGTGATTTGGTTATTACTTAGATTCTCAGCAGGTAAGCCAATTTCAGCATTGTTTGTTTTTCTAATCATTTTCTGCGCATTTGTAAGTGGTGGTTGGTTTGCCAAGTGGCAGCTAGCAAGCAACGCCAAGAAACAGCGAAATGCGATAGAAGGACAACTTTCAACGGTGTTGGATTTGTTAGCTTTTGCAGTCTCAGCTGGTGAGCCTGTCCTATTGGCAATGCGCCGCATAGTGCATTCTTGTACGGGTCCATTGATCAGCGAACTTCGTAAAGTCGTTAACTCAGTAAATTCAGGTGAGGCATTGGCTGCTTCTTTGATTCAACTACAGGCAGAACTCGATTCGCAGCCAGTTAGTCGAGCGGTACACGCACTTAATTTGGCTTTAGAGCGAGGAACGCCACTAGCGGAAGTGTTACGAGCACAGGCATCAGATGCTCGAGCACATCAAGCTCGTATGCTCCTAGTTCTTGCCGGGCATAAGGAAACCTCAATGATGTTGCCGGTGGTTTTTTTAATTCTGCCAATGATTGTGGCAGTAGCGCTTTATCCAGGAATGATAGCGCTACAAGTTTTGTAATCATTTATTGCAAATTGCACTGATGAAAACTGAATATCGATTGGGGAGAAATGAATACAACGCTAATAAATAGAGCACAACTCGCAATAATTACTCGAACACAGGCGCTATTGGATGCATTTAAAAGCGTCCTACTGAAAGAACGGGGAGACATTCCAGGCTGGGTTTTAGTAACGGTAATGACGGCTGGATTAGTAGTTGCGGTGTGGTCAGTTGCTGATGATCAATTAAAGACGGTGTTAACAAATGCGCTTCGAGGAGTTTCGCAACCGTAGTATCTTTTCGAGAGAAACTGGCAGTGGTTTAGTTGGATTTGTCTTGGTGGCACCTCTACTGGTTAGCGTTTTTATAGCCGTTGGTCAGATTTCAATGATCGTTGGTGACAAAAGCGTTTTGAATTCGGCTGCAACCATAGGTGCGCGGGCTGCGAGCGCAGCTGATGCATCGAATGAACAAGGGTATATCGCTGCTTCCAAGATCTTAGAAAGTCGTGGCGGCGACTTTAAATCAGCAAAAATTTCGGTAATTCAAGAGCGAATTGCAGGAATTGATTACGTGCGAGTATCCATCACGCGAGAAATAGAAATCCAGCTAATTGACCAAAAGATCTCATTAACTTCAACTGCTCGCTGCGTTGATGAACGAGCGTTGTAGAAATGAAATCTAAATTCGATGAAGGTAATGTCATCGTAGAGTTCATTGGAGTTACGGTTGCCTTATTAATCCCAATCTCAATAGTTGCAAGTGCAAGTTTGACCATTGCCCAAAGTTATCTAGCAACTGATGTTGCTGCTCGAAATGGGTCTCGCGCCTTTGTAATTTCTAGCAATGACTCAAATGCAAATCAGGACGCCAGATCCGCAGCCAGCTTGGCAATGCAGGACCATAAAGCCTTAGATGATCAGGTTTCCATTTTCACCACTTGCACAAAGAATCCATGTCTAACTCCCGGGGGATTTGTTACGGTCACTGTCAGTAGGCAAATAGATCTAAGTTTGCCAATAAATCTTGGCTCTAGATCAGTAGTCGTTTCAGCGCAGCACACAGCAATAGTTGATGAGCTCCGATCGCCGTGAAAACTTTTCTGAGAACAAAAAATGATGAAGGTTCAATTCTGTTGTTTGGAATTGGGTTAGCCGTAACAGCGCTCATGATCGCCACCCTTGCTATAAATGTCGCATCCCTTTGGGTAACTCGTAATGTCTTGGATGGGATTGCAGATGGGGCTGCGCTTTCAGCGGCGCAAGCGATAGACATTGATGGAATTTACCAAGAGGGACTTGGTGAGAGTTTAAAACTTAATGAGACTCTGGCCCGCGATCGTGTAATGGAATATGTACGGGTCTCACAGGCATCCAAGCAAGTGGAACAATTTTCCGTTAAGTCAGTGACCGTATCTGGCACAAGCGTTTCAGTATCTTTGCAAGGTATACCGACGCTTCCGTTTGGATACTTGATGCCCGTATCAGCGCCAGTTGTGGTCAGTTCCGCTAAGGCAATCAATAAGGTTAGATAATTTAAGTTAATTTTTCTGGCACAAGCTTGTAAGGTTTGTTTCTTAAGTTTCGCATTGGACTGAAATGCTTGAAATCTAGAGTCATTATAACGTTCGTATTGTTTCGCTGGGCGAGGTGAACGACCGAGGCATCAGTTAGCCCAATTTCTTGATTGTTTATTTTTTCTATGATCTTTATGCATGCAGCGAGATCGTTTGCATCAAATGGTTCAAGCACAAAAGCGCCATTTGATATGTCGTTTAGCATTGCAAGTTCCACTTTTGCACCAAAACGGGTCTGAACTAAGTAGTCAAGTTCAGCCAATACATATGGACTTAAAGAAATGCTTGATCTCATTTGCTCAAGGTATTGACGTACCGTGCTGTGATAACGATCCTTGCTGTCGTAAATTGCAAAAAGTGGTCCGGTGTCAATGACAATCATTACTGGCCAAATCCGTCGAGTTCTTTATCTAGATTTTCAATGTCAAGGCTGCCGTCAGAAAACAGACCAAATAAGGGCAGAGGTGGGTTCAACCGCGCATTCAACTCCCGCTCCAAAGTGGATCTAATCAAGGAAGCTTCGGAACAATTTTTTGCAGCCGCCTCAGCTTTAATAGCTGCATGCAACTCATCAGATAAATAAATAGTCGTCTTTCTCATAAATGTATGGTACTACGTATGGCATTAAACGAACACTTCAGTTATCCTCATAAACGGTAGCCTTGTGAACTATGGCTTCTGGTGATTTCTCTGTTGATTTAGCAGCGATTAACTCCACGCTTTCCAGCATCGAAAAGGTTCTCAATATAGATGCAATGCAAGTACAAGTTGCCGAGCTAGAGATTTTGGCATCAGCCCCAAATTTGTGGGATGACCAAGCGAATGCTCAGAAAGTTACGGGCAAACTTTCGGTTCTACAGGCAGACATCGGGCGAATCAAAAACTTGCGATCACGTGTGAACGATATTCAGGTGTTACGAGAAATGGGTGAGGCCGAATCTGATCAAGACATCCTGGATGAAACTGCGACAGAATTATTGGCGCTCGAAAAAGCAATTGGCGAGTTAGAAGTGCGAACTTTGCTTTCTGGTGAGTACGACCATCGCGAGGCCCTAGTTTCAATTCGTTCGGGAGCAGGTGGAGTTGATGCAGCAGACTGGGCGGAAATGTTGCAGCGCATGTATTTACGTTATTGCGAGCGGCATGGCTGGCCAACGCAAGTTTATGAAACCTCCTACGCTGAAGAAGCAGGAATCAAATCAACAACTTTTGCAGTTAAGGCGCCCTTTGCGTACGGGACTTTATCTGTGGAGCAGGGAACACATCGGTTAGTTAGAATTTCGCCATTTGATAATCAAAGCCGGCGCCAAACTTCTTTTGCCGAAGTTGAGGTAATCCCGGTTGTCGAGCAAACTGATTCGGTTGATATTCCTGATGATGACATTCGCATTGATGTATACCGTTCTTCTGGCCCAGGTGGGCAGGGAGTTAACACCACAGACTCGGCAGTACGACTAACTCATATCCCAACTGGCATCGTGGTTTCTTGCCAAAATGAGCGCTCGCAGTTGCAAAATAAAGCAACTGCTATGGCTGTGTTACAAGCCAGAATTTTGGAACGCACACGACAAGAAGAGCAAGCAAAAATTAATTCTCTAAAGGGTGATACTGCGGGATCATGGGGTAATCAAATGCGCTCATATGTGCTGCATCCATACCAGATGGTGAAAGACATCAGAACTGAAGTTGAGACGGGCAATACCTCAGCTGTACTCGATGGAGATATCGACCAATTTGTTGAAGCCGGAATTCGTTGGCGCCGTGAGCAAGGCTCGTAATAACCTGTCCTTACTTATTTAGATTCAGTTAAGATCGGCGCGCCCTGTCGTCGTTTACTAATGCAGTATTTATGCTGAAGTTATATAAGTTTTACGAATTTTTTTGCCAGCGATTTGGTCCAGGAGAGTGCATTGTGATTAGTTTTGACAATGTCACTAAGCAATACAAAAACACCAGTGCACCTGCACTCGACAGCATTACCTTAAACATTGAGCAAGGCGATTTTGTTTTTTTAGTGGGTGCATCTGGATCAGGTAAATCCTCGCTATTGCGCCTGCTGCTAAAAGAAGAAACAGCAACCTCCGGAATCGTGACCGTAGATGGCATAAACGTAGCAAAATTGCGAAATCGCAAGGTACCTGCATTTCGGCGAACAATGGGCATCGTATTTCAAGATTTTCGACTTCTTCCCGGCAAGACAGTTTTCGACAATGTTGCTTTTGGTATGGAAGTAATCGGAAAACCAAAGAGTGAAATTGCGCGCAAAGTTCCAGCCCTGCTTGAACTTGTTGGACTTGACGAAAAGTCTCACCGACTTCCATCAGAACTTTCTGGTGGCGAGCAACAGCGCGTGGCACTAGCTCGCGCATTTATAAACCAACCAAAACTACTTTTAGCTGATGAGCCAACCGGAAACTTGGATCCTGCCACAAGTGTTGGAATTATGAAACTTTTAGATCGTATTAATCGCATCGGAACTACAGTAATTATGGCAACACATGACGTTGCAATTGTGGATCAAATGCGTAAGAGAATTGTGCAAATGGAAAATGGCAGGATAGTCCGCGACCAAGAGCGCGGCATGTATGGACACACGGGTCAATGATTATGAGATTTTCATTTATTCGACGCGAAGTTGGCAATGGCATTCGACGCAATTTCACTATGACTGTTGCGCTCATTGTTTCAGTAGCCGTCTCACTCGCTCTAGTTGGCGCTGCGCTCTTGATGCGTGCCCAAGTAGATCGAATGAAGGGTTATTGGTACGACAAAATTGAGGTTTCTATTTTCCTTTGTGGCAACACATCGGTGGCCTTTACCTGCACAGGCACGGTTACTGATTCGCAAAGAAATAACATCGAGGCAGTACTAGGCTCACTTGCTCCAACCGTTCAAGAAATTTTTTATGAGTCATCTCAAGATGCATATGAAAAATTCCAAGAACAGTTTGCTGGTTCAGCTATTTTGGCAAACATAAGTCCTGATGCATTGCCGGAATCATTCCGAGTCAAACTAGATGATCCAGCAAACTTTGAAAAAGTGGCATCTGCATTGCAATCCGTTCAGGGAGTTGAATCCATTCAGGATCAGCGCCAACTTCTAGATCGTTTTTTCCAAATTCTTAAAGGACTGCAATCCTTTGCAGTTGCAGTTGCAATAGCCATGCTTTTTGTCACCGTGTTGTTAGTAATGAATACGATTCGAGTTTCAGCATTTGCGCGCCGCCGCGAGACCTCAATCAAGCGGTCAGTTGGCGCAAGTAATATTTCTATTCGTTTGCCATTTATTTTGGAAGCTGTTGTAGCAGCAGTAATCGGATCAGCATTGGCATCAGCCGGAATTTTGGCGGCAAAATACTGGGTGATTGATGCCAGGTTGGCTCCAAACTTAACTTTTATTCCATTCATCACTTGGGAGCAAGTGCTTGCCATAGTTCCCGTGCTATTTCTTGCAGGCGTGGGAATCACAGTCATTGCGTCCTCAATTACGCTTCGTCGCTACCTTCGTGGCTAAAAACCACCAAATTAAAGGAAAAATCAGCCCGACACGGACGGAGTCACATCTGTAACTCTGGCCACTTCCGTTACGATTAGGGAACTTCCCCAGTGATCGGAGCAAGATGCGCGACTTCTTCCCGCGCCAAAAACCCTCGAGGTTTACTCGAGGTCTACTTGCCGTTCCGTTATTGCTTTCGCTTTTGATTACCCCAGCAATTGCAAACAGCACAGATATTGATAAGAAAGTTGCCGAAGCATCTGATGCTTTAAACCAGGCATCTCGAGCGGTGATTGCAGCTGCAGCCTCCCTTGCTGATGCGCAGGCTAAATTACCCGCGGCGCGCCAGATATTGGCAACAGCAAGTGCGCTAGAGACGCAAGCAACTGCGACTTATGCAACTGCGTCCACAGAACTTGCAGCAGCAAAAGTGGCATTTACCGAGATCCAAGCAAAAGTTACTAGCAAGGAAGCTGAAATAAGTCAGCTGCAAATAAAGGTAGATCAATTTGCGCGTTCGGTTTATCAGCAAGGCCCAACATCGCAATGGGAAATTATTCTTGAATCCGAATCACCATCAGATTTAACGGTTCGATTACAAAGCATTAAGGCTGTCTCATCATCTACGGCTGCGAGCCTTGATGAATTGGTCATCGCTAAAGACCAACTTGCAATCGACGCTGCTGCTGCTGAAACGGTTCGACTAGAAATGCAGCGTATTGCTGACATTGCTGCTCAAGCCTTGATTGATGCAGAAGCAGCAGCTGATCGAGCAGCAGCAGCAAAAGCAGAAGTTGATCGACTTGTTAACCAAGAAAGCGCTGCCTTAAAAGTTGCTGAAGATGACAAGAAGCGAGTGCAAGCTGAGTACAACGAATTACGCGCAGAACAAATCAGAATCGCAGCGTTAGCCAAAAGAGCAGGAACCCAAGGTCCCGTTGACCCACAGGCTACGGGGCCGCTGTCTTGGCCATTATCGGGTTACGCAGCTGGCGGCGGAGTTGGGTGGCGGGTGCACCCAGTTTATAAATATCGTTCTTGCCACACTGGCGTTGACTCTGGAGCGCCCGGCGGAACACCAATTCGTGCGGCAGCATCTGGAGTAGTGCTGAGCACATCAGTAAGCCGAGCGTATGGAAACTTAACCTTGATTGATCATGGCGGCGGCGTTGTGACAATGTATGCGCATCAATCTAGATTTGGCGTTTCGCCAGGCCAAGCGGTCGCAAACCAAGAAGTAATTGGCTACGTCGGAACCACTGGATTTTCAACTGGTAACCATTTGCACTTTGAGGTACACCTAAACGGTGTACCGTACAATCCAATGGGTTGGTTCGGCGCAGATAAAACCGTCGTTCCTTGTTGGGGATAATTCGTAAGGGATGAGTTAAGTGGCTAAAGAGCGCGGTCGTAAGGTCATCGCTCAAAATCGAAAAGCCCGCCATGACTTCACTATCGAGGATGTTTTTGAAGCGGGAATGGTTTTAGTTGGCACTGAAGTAAAGTCGCTTCGAGCTGGCCGAGCAAGTCTGGTTGACGGTTACGCACTTCTAGAAAATGGCGAGATCTGGTTACGGGGCGTAAACATTCCCGAATACAACCCTGGTTCTTGGACTAATCATGCGCCAACCAGGCCGCGAAAGCTGCTGCTCAATCGTGTGGAAATTCACAAGATTGAACAAAAGCTTAAAGAAAGTGGCCTCACTTTGGTGCCACTAAGCATGTATTTCAATGACGGTAGAGCCAAGATTGAAATCGCAATCGCCCGCGGACGTAAAAATTACGATAAGCGCCAGGCCATCGCTGAAAAGGATGCCAAGCGCGAGGTGCAACGGGCAACTGGGCGTCGCGATAAAGGTATGGACTAGCGAGTTATGTCTGGAAAAGACCAGATTTAATATTGAATATCGAGTTTTAGCGAGTTAGGAAAGGGCAGACTGACTCGTGTGAACGCTTTCAATGACTCAGGAAACACCGATCTGTCGATTCACTTTGGCGATTTTCTGGCAACTGTTGGATCTTGGTCATTGCCTGCCGAGGCGGACTCAGTGAATCTTGCCAGAATTCAAATTACGCAATTTTTGGAGCTAGAGAAAAGTGTTGATCTGCACCATGCGATTGCAGTAATCAGTGAGTTAGTAGCAAATTCCATAATTCACGCAACTACGCCGTTACATGTGAGCCTGGAGCGGTGGCAATACATGATCAAGGTAATTGTTGAAGATGCAAATAATCAGCCGCCCGTGATGCGATCCCTTGACGTGGCAATTGACTGTGGCAGAGGAATGCACATAGTTGATCAGTATTCGGATCTATGGGGATATGAAATAACCACTCAAGGTAAACGCATTTGGGCTGGCTTCAAGAGCAATTGATCTAGTAACGCTCGAAGCCTCGAATTAATTCAAAGTCGGTAATTGCCTTATTGAATTGATCTAAATCTGTATCAACCATGTGGGTGTAATGCTTATGAACGCGATCACCAAACGTTTCTTTAGCCCAAGCACTTTTAACCCAGAGGTCGCGTGCCATCTGCAAAGTATTTGGAACTCGATCGGTTTCAAGGGCATAAGCATTTCCGTCAAAGCGTGGTTCCAACGTCATCTTCTTTTCAATGCCGTCGATACCTGCAGCAATCATTCCTGCCACCGCCAAGTAAGGATTTACGTCTCCGCCCGGCACTCGATTTTCGACCCGCAGACTTGGGCCATGACCAACTAGCCGGTATGAGCACGTGCGATTATCACGTCCCCATTTAATTGCGGTCGGCGCAAAACTTCCTGGAGCGTAACGCTTGTAGCTATTAATAGTTGGCGCGTACATGATGCTGAGTTCGCGCATGTGAGCAAGTTGGCCAGCTATGTATTGCTTGCCAATATCGCTTAAGCCATCTGGATCTTTGTCATCGACTAAAACCATGGATCCATCAGTGCCGCGAAATGACAAGTGGATGTGACAGGAGTTACCTTCGCGTTGATTGAACTTCGCCATGAAAGTCAGAGCATAGCCATCCTGGGCAGCAATTTCTTTGGCACCAGTTTTGTAAACCACGTGATGATCACAAGTGGCTAGTGCATCGGTGTATTTGAAAGCAATTTCATGTTGACCAAGGTTGCATTCACCTTTAACGGATTCAACGATCATTCCTGCATTAACCATTGAGAGTCGAATGCGTCGCAGAATCGGTTCTACGCGCGAAGTTCCAATGATGCTGTAGTCAACGTTGTATTGATTTACCGGTGTTAACCCGTGATAACGCTTATTCCAAGCTTCTTCGTAAGTATCTTCAAACATAATGAATTCAAGTTCCGTGCCAACCATGGCAACCATGCCCATGTCTTCGAGACGCTTAAGTTGCTTTTTCAGAATCTGTCGAGGAGATTCTGGAATCGGATTATCTTCATGGTCTACCAAATCTGCTAGAACAAGCGCGGTACCTTCGTGCCAATCCACGTAACGCATAGTCTTTGGATCAATTTTCATAACCATGTCGCCGTAGCCAGTGTCCCAAGATGAAATGTCGTAACCCTGAACAGTATTCATATCAATGTCCACGGCAACTAGATAGTTGCAACCTTCAGTGCCGTGATTTAGTACATCAGTTAAAAAGTAATCTCCGTGCAGGCGCTTACCTTGAAGTCGGCCTTGCATGTCGGTAATAGCCACAATGACCGTATCGATGCGACCTTCTTTGATGTCTTTTGTCAGAGCGTCAATCGATAGTGGGAAACTAACTGAAGTCATTATTGAACTCCTCTTTTGGCGCAATTGGTTGCTGTTGCCAAACTATGTATGCGTCCAAACTTACCCGTTTTCTGGCTTTGGCTCACAGGGTTTAGGCGATTTCCTGTTGTCCACTACGCTCGTTTTATAGGAAATCGGTTTACTTGAATGAGGCAAAATGAGCGACACTTTTGACGTCTTAAATCCTGCTACCGAAGAGGTAGTAAAGAGCGTTCACATGGCATCGACCGCGCAGGTAGATGAAGTTGTGGCCAAGGCAAAAGAAGCATGGCCAGCTTGGCGCGATACTGCGCCACTACACAAAGCAAACCTTTTGCGAAAGTTTGCTTTACTAGTGGAGCAAAATGGCGAAGAGCTTGCTCGCCTTGAAGTTCTTGAAGCCGGTCACACAATCGGCACTGCGCGCTGGGAAGTTGAAAACGTCCGAAACGTACTTAATTATTTTGCTGGTGGCGCCGAACGTTTGATTGGTCAACAAATTCCAGTTCCAGGTGGAATCGACATTACTTTCCACGAGCCATTTGGTGTGGTTGGAGTTATTGTGCCGTGGAACTACCCGATGCCGATCGCTGCTTGGGGTTTTGCGCCAGCACTTGCTGCAGGAAACACAGTTGTGCTAAAGCCTGCCGAAGTCACACCACTAACCGCAATGCGTTTGGCTGAGCTTGCACTTGAAGCTGGATTTCCTGAAAACGTATTCAATGTAATGCCTGGTTTTGGAAAAACAGCAGGTCAACACTTAGTTGAACATCCTGACGTTAGAAAAATAGTGTTTACTGGGTCCACTCCAGTTGGTAAAGGAATCATGCGCGCTGGTGCTGACCAATTAAAGCGGGTAACCCTCGAATTAGGTGGCAAGAGCCCAACAATAATTTTTGCAGACTCTGACATTGAGTTGGCTGCAAAGTCAGCGCCGCTAGCTGTATTTGATAATTCAGGTCAAGACTGCTGTGCTCGTTCCCGAATTTTGGTGCAAGAAAATATTTATGATGAAGTTCTTTCTCACATTGAAGTTGCGGTTAAAGGTGTAAAAGTTGGAGATCCAAACTTGGATACAACTGACATGGGTCCACTTATTAGCGCAGTTCAACGCGATCGCGTTAAATCCTTTGTGCCAGATGGTGCTCCTATTCTGTTCCAGGGTGAAGCACCAACCGGTAAGGGCTTTTGGTTTCCACCAACAGTTCTTGCCCCAGTTAAGCCAGGTGACTTGCAGTATGAGCAGGAAATTTTCGGTCCTGTCTGTGTAGTCGTTCCGTTCAAAGATGAAGCACACGCTATTGAACTTGCTAACGGCACTGACTATGGTTTGGCTGGTTCGATTTGGACGCGCGACGTTGGTCGAGCCTTAAGAATGGCAAGAGGCGTTGAGTCAGGGGTACTTTCAATAAATTCTCATTCAGCGGTTCGTTACTGGACACCGTTTGGTGGGTTCAAAATGTCAGGAATCGGGCGCGAGCTTGGCCCAAATGCGATCGAAGCATTCACTGAAACTAAGAATGTATTTATCAGTACGGAAGATTAAGCAAGTCAAGCCACTATTAAACTAGGAACATTCTGTTGCGAGAAATAGACAGGACTAATTTGAAAGCAGGAAAAAGTGAAGCGACTACAAGATCGAGTAGCAGTTATTACTGGCGGCTCCAGCGGTATCGGTAAGGCAACAGCAATTCGGCTAGCTGAAGAGGGCGCTAAAGTTGTCATCGCTGATTTAGATCCAGTATCTGGCGAGAAAGTAGCCGCTCAAATTGGCGGAATATTTGTTAAAGCCGATGTGACTAGTGCTGATGATGTTGCCAACATGTACAAAGTTGCTTTTGATACTTACGGTTCCGTTGATATTGCTTTTAACAACGCAGGTATTTCACCACCAGATGATGATTCAATTTTGACAACTGGCATTGATGCCTGGCGCAGGGTTCAAGAAGTTAACCTAACTTCGGTTTACTTGTGCTGCAAGGAAGTTATTCCTTACATGCAACGCCAAGGTAAAGGTGCAATCGTAAATACTGCGTCCTTCGTAGCGACTATGGCTGCAGCTACTTCGCAGATTTCTTACACTGCCTCCAAGGGTGGCGTGCTAGCAATGACTCGCGAGCTTGGCGTTCAGTTTGCTCGGGAGGGAATTCGCATCAATGCACTTTCCCCTGGCCCAGTTAATACGCCATTACTTCAGGAGCTTTTTGCAAAAGATGCTGAGCGGGCAGCTCGTCGTTTAGTGCACATCCCAATGGGTCGCTTTGGTGAACCAGAAGAAATGGCGGCAGCCGTAGCATTTCTAGTTAGCGATGATTCCTCATTTATGACGGCATCAAACTTCCTGGTTGATGGTGGAATCAGCGGAGCTTACGTAACTCCGCTATAACTAGAACTGAATGAAACTTTATTTGCAAAAGGATTAAACATGGTTGATGGCATTTGGCGCGGTTTTGCCAGCGATAATTACGCCGGAATTCATCCAGAGATTCTTGCTGCCATGGCCGCGGTAAATGATGGACATCAAGTTGCTTATGGTGATGATGTTTATTCAGCAAAACTATCCAGTGTTATTAAAGATAAGTTTGGCGACAAAGCTGAAGTGTTCCCAGTTTTCAATGGAACTGGCGCAAATGTTGTCACCTTGCAGGCAATGTGTAAGCCGTGGGAAGCGGTCGTTTGCGCAACCAGCGCGCATATCAATGTGGACGAAGGCGGGGCGCCGGAAAAAGTTGCAGGCCTGAAATTATTACAAGTTGAAACTCCAGCTGGAAAGTTAACGCCAGAGTTAGTAGATAAGCAGGCGTGGGGTTTTGGAAACGAACATCGCGCGCAGCCAAAAGTGGTTTCAATTACCAACTCAACTGAATACGGCACTGTGTACACAGTGGCTGAAATCAAAGAGCTTGCAGATCATGCCCATGGCCTTGGGATGTATTTCCATCTTGATGGCGCGCGCATTTCAAACGCCGCCGCCTCCCTTGGTGCATCATTTAGAGAATTCACAACTGATGTAGGCGTAGACGCCGTTTCACTCGGCGGCACTAAGAATGGCGCTATGGGAGCCGAAGCAATCGTGATTCTAAATCCCGAATTAGCGCCGTCCATAAAGTACCTACGCAAATCTGGAATGCAGTTAGCAAGCAAGATGCGTTTTATTGCAATTCAACTTGTCGCTATGTTTGAAGACGACCTTTGGTTACGAAACGCAAGCCACGCAAATGCAATGGCGCAAACGCTGTATCAGGGAATCAAAGACATCCCAGGCGTTGAAGTTCAAGCTCCGCAGGCCAATGCACTTTTCCCAATCTTGCCAGGCAAGAGCATCGAGCCACTTCAAAAATTTGCCAAGTTCTATGTGTGGGATCACACGATTAATCAAGCACGCTGGATGTGCTCTTGGGATACGACAGCAGAAGATGTTGCAGCGTTTGTTTCCGCAGTGAAGAGCGAACTAGCTAATTAATTACTCGCGCAAGCTTGAACGAAAGCGCGAAATAGATTCTCAGAAATTACTTCATCATCACTAAACTCGGGATGCCATTGTACGCCTAATACAAATACTTCCGATGTAATTTCACAAACCTCAATCGTGCCATCTTCAGCCAGGCCAGTGACAGTTAAATCACCAGGGGAGTTAACTGCTTGGTGATGACTGGAATTAACTTTAACTTCAGTGGAACCGACAATTTTTGCGATCAAGCTACCAGGTGTAAAAGTTGCGCCATGGAAATTAAAAGTACCTGGTGCATCTCGGTGCAGAGTATTTCCAACAACATCAGGTAAGTGTTGGTGAAGTGAGCCACCGTGTGCAACTGCCATGATCTGAAGCCCTCGACAAATACCAAAAACTGGAATACCTTTTTCGCGCGCAGCCAAATACAAGCCAATCTCGCTCGTATCACGTTCAGTGCGCGGTTTATCGGTTCCTTCTTCGGGCGGTGCGCCGTATCTTGCAGGCTCAATGTCAGCGCCACCGGCCATAACAAGGCCATCCAGGCGTGCTATTGCGTCATGACAATCCGGGTCAGGTGGCAAAAGCACAACAGAGGCACCTGCCTGCTGCAACTTATTAACGTAGTTCCACGGAATTAAAGCAGCAGGTATATCCCAAGAGCCCCACTTAGCTGGCTCAAGGTAGGTGGTTAGACCGATTACTGGATTTCCCATATTCGAATCCTATTCATGATCAATGCTTAATGAGTCTTGGCGAGCAACAAGTCCCAAAACATTACAAATGATTCGCGCATTGTTTAAGGCACCAATTTCGTCTACATCACTTGCTGGCATGAATTCAACTAAGTTAAAACCAGCAATTTTTCCTTTTGCAGCGATGCCGTGAAGAAGTTCAACGACATTCCAATAACTAAGCCCACCTGGTGCTCGACCAATTACACCAGGAACTATGGATGGATCTAAGGCATCACAATCTAAGTCAACGATTACTTTGGCTCCGACAGGAACTAGGTCGATGACTTGTTGAATTCCGCGGGAGGCAACTTCGCGAGCTGAAACAAATCTAACTCCATGCGACTTTGCGTCTGCAAAATCTTGTGGGCGAGCGGATCCAATTCCACGCTGCCCAACTTGAATCAAGCCCGTGATGTGTGGCATTTCAAATGCTCGGCGCATAGTTGAGGAAAGTCCAAGTTTTTCACCGCCGACTTCATCTCGGTAATCGATGTGCGCATCTATTTGTACAACTGTGTATTCGCCTGTATCAGCAAACGCAGAAATCATTGGGATAGGAATTGAATCATCGCCCCCAATAACAATTGGAACGGCGCCTCGTTCAATGATTCCCGCTGTAGTCGCTCTTATACGTTCGCGATTGCCTGCACTGTCTGCCTCATCAAAATCCAAGTCGCCTAAATCAACGGCGTTGACACCGTTTGGAAAAATTGGTCCACCTAGATCAAAATCCATGTGTGAAATATTTGCTTGATACATGCTGATAGCGCTGCGAATAGCTTTGGGCGCATCTTTGCAATAGGCACCAACGGATGGGTAGGGCGTTGCGCAGGGAGCGCCAAAAACGGCCGATCCACCAGAGACGTCAGCAAGGGCCCCCGCTGGAATTCCCATGAAAGTTCCAGTCGGCTGCGATCCCATCATTGTGCCAATTGACTTGCGTGTCATTTTGATCTCCTTGTACGTGAGTGCGGCTTAGTTTGCATTTTAACTTGGGTTCTTGCTTGCGAACTGAGCCGCATAGGAAACAATAGGGAAATGACACAACTTGGATATGCAGTAGTTACTGGGGCTAGTAGTGGCATTGGGGCAGCCAGTGCGCGGGCATTAGCTAAAGAGGGCTACCAAGTCATTGCCGCAGCTAGGCGAACTGACATGTTGGCGGATCTGGCGAAATCTGACGATCGAATTCACGCTTGGGAATTGGATGTTACTGATCAAGAAAGCGTTGATGCGTTGGCTGCGCACTTAGCAGATAAGCAAGTAAACGTTCTGGTCGCAAATGCCGGCGGCGCTTTTGATGGCACCAGTGTTGCAGATGCAGATGTCGAGAGTTGGATTAAGGCTTATGACGTGAATGTCATTGGCGCATTACGAACCATCAAGGCAATCATTCCAGGGTTGATTAAGTCTGGTGAAGCAACGATCGTATTAATGGGGTCTACTGCTGGGCGAATTGTTTATGAAAATGGTGGTAGCTACACCGCTGCTAAGCACGCCGTTGCAGCGCTGGCAGAAACATTACGACTGGAACTAGCAGGCGAACCAGTTCGAGTTGTTGAGTTAGCACCGGGCATGGTTAAGACCGATGAATTTGCAGTTAAACGATTTGGTGGCGACAAAGATCGCGCGGCAAAAATCTATGAAGGTGTTGCTGAACCTTTGACAGCAGACGATGTTGCTGAAGCAGTTCGTTGGAGCGTCATGCTGCCACATCATTTCAACATTGATTTGATGGTAATCCGGCCATTGGCGCAAGCAGCGCAACACAAGGTAATTCGAAAGTTATAGAGAGAAGTTTGCATAAGGCTCGCGTGCGCAAACTACGAGTGGGTCTTTAACTTTTAAGTAAGTTAAACTTGCGTCATGCAAGAAATCCCGCGTAAAAGCTTTTTGAGAATGCCTATTTCGGTTCTCATGGGATTTTTATTGCTCTGTCTCTCGCTAACTTTCATTGCCTCACCGCCAGCAAGCGCTAACGATGCAGTTACTGATGCCAGAGCCGAATTAGCTGAAACGATAAAAGCATTAGAAAAGTCGAAAAGTGATCTAGTTATCGTTGAAAAAGAGTTAGCAACAGCTCGTGATACTTCAGCACAACTCGCAGCAGAGTTAAAAAAAGCCCAGGGTAAACTCGCGATAGTTCAGAGTGAAATGGATGCACTAACTGAAAAAATTGCGAAAGACCAAGAGCAGCTTGATGAAGTTGTGAGAACTTTGTATAAATTGGGAGTTAGTAAAGAGTGGCTCGTCGTTGATATCATTCTTAGCTCAGATTCCGATAGCAATATCACCAATAAGTTACAGTCACTAAATTTTGTGTTAGACAATGCAAGTGATGTTCTTGTCACATTGGTTGCAGAAAAAGTTGAGCTAGACGTAAAAGTTCAAGCGAGCGTTGAAATTGCTCAAGACATAAAAGCAACAAGTGACAAGGCAAATGATCTTGTCGCTGAGTTGGCTGTTAAAACAAAAGCTGCGAAGGATAATGTGGCACAAGTCCAGGCCTTAGCAAATGAGAAAGAGGCGGTAATTCGTCGTCTCGTATTTGCTGGATTACCAACTTCAGGCACGATCCTTGGCGCTGATATTTCCTATGCACAACACCCTGGCAGTAGAGATATTGATTTTGTGAAAATGTATGACGCTGGAATTAGGTTCCTCTACATAAAGGGTTCAAGTGCTGGTGAAGCGCCAAACGCACAAGCAATCAGATGGACTTCGGTGGACTTTCCAAAAGCTCGCGAAGCTGGAATATTAACTGGGATATATCACGCAGCGTTTATTACTTCAGGTAGCACAGTTGAAAGTGCCTACGCTCAAGGTGTTACCCAGGCAAATCGCGCAGTAAGCAACATGAATGCACTCGGTGGATACAAGCCTGGAGTTCTTCCGATTGCCCTGGATGTCGAAGGATTCAGCTTGGGTGGGGGAGTAGGCACACCTTCTGCGGTTGTCACCTCATTTACAAATGGCTTTGTTTCAACAGCAACATCCTTATCTGGACGGCAACCGATTATTTACTCGAACTTAAGTTTTCTTGCTACCTACTTAAAGGACCCGGCCTTAAGAAACTATCCACTCTGGGTAGCAAATTTAACGAGTAGTAATAACCCAGGCGCGCTCACAAATGGAACTTGCCTTGTGACAGTTTGGACATCAACAGGCTGCATACTTAACTGGACGTTCTGGCAGTACACACATACTGCGCCAGCAAATCAATATGGAATTTATAGCGGATTATTGGACTTGAATCGCTTAGGTATAAGTTCTAATGCCTTATTAGCGCTTGCCAATTATTAGCCAAAATGCACGGCTAGTGTCGGACTTTTTGCCGTGCTTTGCCGTACTGGTACGATTGGCGAGCCAGTCATTAAAGGTAAAAATGGCGGAAACGAAGGGCAAACTGGATGGATAGGCCGAAGTTAGATAACAAACGCTTCGGTCGTCAAATGGGTTTGGTTTTGGTAGCACTTGCCGGACTTGGATTCTGGCGGGACTGGCCATTTTTACTAAATGTCTCATTGCTGGCACTTGGTGCGATCCACTTAATCCTCGTTGTGGTTGCTCCAGATCTTTTAACTGGATTCAACCGATTCTGGATGTCACTGGGTTATTACTTTGGAAAAGTCTTTGCGCCAATAGAAATGGCATTTATATTTTTTCTACTATTTACCCCGATAGCACTGGTTATGAGATTGTTCCGCAGGGATGCACTTTTAATTAGGAAAAACAAAGTCGATTCATACTGGAAAGTAAGGGAAACTCCCCACATAAGTGCAGATTCCTTTCGGAATCAGTACTAAAATAAATAGGATCAAAAGGAAAAGCAATGAATTTTTTTCGTGAACTCGTTCGGTTTCTTAGAAGCCGTGGCAAACTGTGGCTTCTCCCGATCATTGCTGTGATGCTGCTACTTGCGCTTTTGCTTCTTGCTGCGCAAACGAGTGTATTCGCCCCATTTATTTACACTCTTTTCTAGAAATATGACAACGATTTTAGGCATTTCTGCTTTTTATCATGATTCAGCAGCCAGCCTTCTGGTTGATGGTCGAATTGTGGCTGCCGCGCAAGAGGAACGGTTCACTCGAAAGAAACATGATTCGGGGTTCCCGGCAAATGCAATTCAGTACTGCTTGGCCGAGGGTGGATTAAGTGGCAAAGATATTGATCATGTCGTTTTCTACGAAAAGCCTTTTCCAAAATTTGAAAGACTATTAGAAACTTATTTGGCATATGCACCAAGGGGCTTTAGATCTTTCTTGATGGCAATGCCGGTTTGGTTAACAGAAAAACTGTTTCAAAAGAGAAACTTAATTAAATCTCTAAAGACCCTAATTGATCCAGATGCAGACTGGCAATCAAAGATACTTTTTAGTGAGCACCACTTATCTCACGCAGCAAGTGCTTTCTATCCATCGCCATTTGAATCAGCAGTGGTGTTAACCATGGATGGTGTTGGCGAATGGCCAACAACTTCAATTGCAATCGGATCCGGTAATCAATTAGAAATTGTTAAAGAAATTCATTTCCCACATTCACTTGGTCTTTTGTATTCTGCTCTTACCTTTTTCACTGGCTTTAAAGTCAATTCTGGCGAATACAAAGTTATGGGTCTTGCTCCTTACGGTAAGCCGATCTACACAAAAATAATCATGGATAACTTAATTGACTTGAAGCCAGATGGCAGCTTCCAGTTAAATATGGAATATTTCGATTATCCAGCAGGCCTAAAGATGACCAATAAAAAATTTGCTGAACTTTTTGGTGGGCCGGCTCGCGAATCCGAAGCCGACTTAACTCAGCGAGAAATGGATCTCGCTGCTTCAATTCAGGAAGTTACTGAAGAAGTCGTGCTGCGCATTGCTCGCTCAATTGCGAAAGAAACAGGAAACCGCAATTTATGTTTAGCAGGCGGTGTCGCACTAAATTGCGTGGCAAATGGCAAACTCCTTCGTGATGGCGCTTTTGACAACATTTGGATTCAGCCAGCTGCTGGCGATGCTGGTGGCGCATTAGGTGCGGCCCTAGCGGTTCATTATTTGATGCTTAACGAAACTCGCACTGTGGATGTGACCGGCAATGACATGCAAGGTTCTTATTTAGGTTCAAGTTTTAGTCAAAGTGAAATCGAAAAAAGGCTGACAGATCTTGGGGCAGTATTTGAAACTATGTCCGAGGATCAGTTAATTAACGACACTGCCAAAGCGCTTTCCGATGGCAAGGCTGTGGGCTGGCATCAAGGCAGAATGGAATTTGGTCCCAGAGCACTCGGTAATCGTTCGATTCTGGCGGATCCAAGAAACTCAGATACCCAGAAGACTTTAAATTTGAAGGTTAAATTTCGTGAGTCATTTAGACCCTTCGCACCTAGCGTATTAAGAGAGCACGTTAGTGAATGGTTCGACATTAGTACCGACTCGCCCTACATGCTTTTAGTGGCTGACGTTGCAAAAAATAAAAAGCAGGCAATGTCTCCTGAGCAAGAAGCATTATTTGGTATTGAAAAACTAAATGTTCGACGCTCAGACATACCAGCAGTAACCCACGTTGATTATTCTGCTCGCATTCAAACAGTGCACCAGGAAACTAATCCTCGCTACCATGCGCTCATTTCGAAATTTAATGAATTAACTGGGTGTCCAGTTCTAGTGAATACTTCGTTTAACGTCCGAGGCGAACCGATTGTGGAATCCCCAGAAGATGCGTTTCGCTGCTTAATGGGCACCGACTTAGACTTGTTAGCGATTGGTAATTCGATTTTGTATAAATCCAAGCAACCAGCGCATTTAATTGAAGATTACAAGGATAAGTATGAGCTCGACTAACGAAACTAAGCCAGCTGAAACTTCCGATTCCTCGGGGCGCATTGCAAAATACTTCGGCATGGCGGCGCCATACAATTTCTCCATCGCACTTCCTGCGTTATTCGCTTTCTTCATGTTTTTCTTAGTTGTTATTTTTGCCATCGCCTTGGTTGCAACTGATAAATTATTTCCTGGCACTCCGCGGGGAACTTTTTTCACATACTTAGCAGTTATGGGCATTCTTGCAATTATTTTCGCTCGTCGCCCGAGACTTTCTTGGTTCTTATCAACTGTGATGTTCTTGGAATTAGCGCTAGCTTTTGTTCCGCACTATGCCAATCAAGTTGGGATTTCACTACCTGGTAACTTATTGCCTGCCAGCAAGAATTCTCGATTTGAATATCACCATCTGTTACAGGGTGTGCCAATTCCAAATCATGTTGGTAAGTCGCCTGATGGTGGCGTAATTTCCCACACATCTTTTGGAACCAGGGGACCTGAACCGACAGAAGAAGACTTTGCTAGCAAGAAACTTATTTCTGCTTATGGTGGCTCATCAACTTACGATGTTTTTGTAAGTGATGAGCAGACGTGGCCAAATCAGTTAAGCCTGCTGCTGGAAAACCAAGCGGTAATTGTTAATCGCGGTGTTCCTGGTTACAACACGGTAGAAAATTTGACTCAGACAGTTTTCTACGATCAAGTCAAGGGCCTTACGCCGAGCTGCGCCGTTTATTACGAAGGCTGGAACGATGCGCAAGGAGCATACTTGCCGAATTTAGATCCAGGTTATGCAGATTGGCACCTTCCTGGTCAAGTAGGTGCATTAGAGGTTGGCAAGGAAGGTCGCTTTTCGCCACTAATGACAATCTTGCGCGGCCTGACAGCGTTTGGTCCGCCGCCTTCCTCTGTCTTATCGAGCAATGCGTCGACGACCCCAGGTGACGGGGCAGACCCAAGGCTTGAAGAAATATTTCGTAGAAATATAGAGAGCATTATTTCCATTAACAATTTGCGTGGAACAAAGTCAGTCTTTATTGGGCAGGTTTTAAACTCAGCCGCATTAACTAGCGACACTTCGAGTGGCTGGATACCGCTGGTTAGAGATAAAGACTTAATCGACATGGTCGCCAGATTAAATTCCGTAATGAAGGCAGAAGCGATTCGTTTGGGCGCAGTTTATGTGGACGCGCAACAATCACAATTCGTTCCTTCAGATTTTGTGGATGAAGGACACTTTGCCCCTGCAGGCTCAGCAAAGTTTGCAAAAAATATTGCGCCAGCGATTAATCAGAGTTGCTTGGGCGCGAATTAAAAAATTTCCACCGCACAAAAAAATCCGGCGCACAGGCCGGATTGTTTTTGTGGTGGGGCCGTTTGCATCGCAAAGCGATTTGGCAAACGGAATAAAAATATTGGTGAGTTTCTCCCGATTCCCGCAATGAATCGATCATGCTGATGCCGGGATCCTTCGCAGCAATGCTGCTCATCCCGATTCCCGCTGCTATCACCAGCGCACAAAAAAAATCCGGCGCACAGGCCGGATTGTTTTTGTGGTGGAGATGTTCGCCTGCTTCGCAGGCTTCGATCTCCCCTCCTCGTTCTAAAGCGAGTGAGCAAGCTCATCGCTTTGCTCAC